>LSQX01273232.1_pt1 | contig 33261 bp, 25 predicted proteins | sample 654561 | NCBI WGS metagenome assembly LSQX01 (sample SAMN04489861, study PRJNA283612) | anaerobic digester metagenome | isolation source: 4 biogas reactors fed with cattle manure at either 37C or 55C with and... | place: Denmark: Kongens Lyngby | collected 2014 | reverse complement strand
GCGCTGACACTGGCAGCGTAGAGTGTAGCAGTCGCGTTCAAGCTGGTAGAATACGGGTTAGCCGTGCTCACCAGGGTGCCGCCGGTAGCGGCGTCATACCAAGCAACAGAGCAGTCATTATCAACTGCAACTTCGAAAGCCACCGAACCAGCACCGCAGATAGCGTTCGCAGACGGATTAACAGGAGCAGACGGCAGTTCATTGACAGTGCTCGTCACTGCCAGTCTAGTCTCGCTCTCGCAACCATCCTCGCTTACGCTTGCCGCATACAGGGTAGTAGTCTCTGTCAGTTCAGCGGTATACGGGTTATCGGTACTTACTATGTTGCCTTCTGTCTCAGAGTTATACCATATGACTGTGCAGCCCTCGTCTACGCTGACTTCAAAGTCAACGTCGCCGGAACCGCAGATAGAGTTCTCAGAAGCATCAGTCGGCTCGGCAGGTATCTCATTGATAGTGCCTGTAACCGCTGTCCTCATCGCACTCTCGCAGCCGTCTGCGCTTACGCTGACTGCATACAGAGTAGTTGTCTCAGAGATTTCGGCAGTGTAAGGATTAGCCGTGCTAACCACATCTTCGCCGGTCTCAGAATCATACCACTTAACAGTGCAACCATCGGCAGGGGTCACCTCAAACTCAACCTCACCCTCGCCGCAAAGCACGTTTGCAGTAGGATCGGTCGGCGCATCAGGAACCTCATTGACAGTGCCTGTAACGGCGGTTCGAGTATCGCTCTCGCAGCCATCAGCGCTTACGCTTGCAGCATAGAGAGTGGTAGTCTCAGTCAGTTCCGTAGCATACGGATTATCCGTGCTGACGAGGTCGCCGCCGGTCTCTGCGTCATACCACTTAACCGAGCAGCCGTCATCAGGAGTTACCTCGAAGGTGACCTCACCTGAACCGCAGCGGACGTTGGCAGAAGCGTTGGTCGGAGCTGCAGGAATTGCAAAGACAGTTCCTGTAACCGCAGTTCGAGTCGCGCTTTCGCAGTCGTCGCCGACGCTTGCAGCGTAGTAAGTAGTCGTGCCGGACAGCGATGCCGTATACGGGTTAGCAGTGCTGACCACGTTGCCGCCTGTAGCAGCGTCATACCACTTAACCGTGCAGTCATCATCAGGCGTAACCACAAAGGCTACATTGCCCTCGCCGCATCGAGTATTGCTCGAAGCGTTGGTCGGAGCCGCAGGCAGGTCATTGATAGTACCCGTTACAGCCAACCTCGTCGCGCTCTCGCAACTCTCAGCGCTCACGCTAGCCGCATAGTAGGTCTTGGTAGCGGACAGATTCTCGGTATACGGATTAGCAGTGCTAATCACAGTTCCGCCTGTCGCCGCATCATACCACTTAACGCTGCAGCCAGAATCCGCAGTAGCAGAGAATGCCACATCACCAGCGCCACAGCGGGAGTTCTCAGAAGCGTTGGTCGGAACTGCAGGTGTCGGATTGACAGTCACGGTAACCGGTGTCGATGTAAACGCGGCTGCTCCGTAAGAAGGAGTGACCAGCACGTTATATGTTGTCGTCGTTGTCAGACCCGCAGGCGGATCGTAAGAAGCTCCTGTGGCGCCAGCGATAAGAGTATCGCTGACTGTCGGGCCGGATGTGCCCTCAACAGAATACCACTGATAGGCAAGGTCTCCGCCGCCTGAGCCGCCAACATAGGTCATCTCCGCTGGGTCGATGCTGCCGCAAGCGACGCCACCGCCACCAGTGATGGTGCCAATGTTGAAGTAGGCTACTGCGTCGACTGAGTAGGACTGCGTGCCGTTGGCTACGTCATCTGCGTTGAAGCCCTTAACGTGCAGATACCAGGCGCCGCCAGCAGTAGGAACCAGGGACAGGGCGCCACTGGACCACTGGGTTTCAGTGTCAGCCCAAGTGTGAGTGGCGTTCTGCGTCCACACATAGCGGAAATACTCGACTCCGCCTGCGCCCCAACCGAGATTGTTTGTCCATATCACGTTGTCGCCAGCGCCAGGATTGAGATTGCTGGGAGTAACGCTACCGGCAACAGGAGCCGGTGACAAGGTGTAGACAGAAGTAGAGCCTGCATAGCTTGTCGTGTTAGCCCAAGCGCCTCTGGATTGTCCCGTGTTATCGCGAGCAGCTATATCATAAGTGTATAGAGTGTTCGGAGTAAGGCCGGTGTTGTTAAACGACGTTCCCGTACCCCAACCATAGACAGATGTGCCGCCACGGCGAACATTCACCCCGACATCGCCTCGGCGATAGTGGCAGCTTCCGCCATTGGTGCTGTCCGAATCCTCGGCAGCCCCATCAGCGACTCCGACGCCCTTGTCCAGCGGAATAGCCCAGGCAAGGTTAATCTGAGTCGGGCTGACTGCGTTCACGCTGGAGAAGCTCGGATTGTTCGGAGCAACGTTGTCAACAAATACCGCGCCCCATGCGCAGTTGCCGGTCTTATTGTAAGTCCATCCGCCGCTGGAACCGCTGGCCTGGCCAGAAGTTCGACCGGATTTGCTGATTCCGAAGAAATGGAATCTTCTGTATCCGGTAACGTCGGTTGCAGTGTGAGACCAGCTAGCGGTGCTGTTTGTGGTGAACTTATAATACGTATCTGCGCCTGAAAGTCCTCGACCCCACTGATAGAATCCTGTCTTCCAGAAAGGAATAAACTGCGCAGTGACCGTACCGCTGGCGGTGACGGTGGTGTTGTTGGTGTATATTGTCAGACCATGCTCAGGATTTGCGACGCCGTTGAAGTTGGCCAGCGTCATCTTAGGGAACCAGCCGTCCTGCTCGTTGAAGATACTATAGCCGTCGTAGCGATGTGTCTGGAAGCTGACACTAGGCTCTTCCTGCATTGTATCGCCACCGTTGCGCAGGCTGATTGTGCCCTGCCATGCACTGGCGGTAGGTCCGTTCTGCACCTTAAACAGTACACGGTTCCAACCGGCGGGCATACTCTTTGACCCGGTCACATCCTGGTCGCGTGTAAGCCCTCGGTTGGTGTCATTAGTGTGTATATTGGTTCCGTTTAACCAGACTTTGCAGCCATCATCGGAGCCAATGGCAAATCTCGGCGCGGCCCCAGTCGGAGCATAGACCCACGCCATTGCATAACCGGCCTGGTTGGCCGCATTAGTCCATTTAGTCGCAAAGTTCAAAGAGTTGGCGTTGTTGCAGTCGCCGGCGTCGTGAGATACCGGCTTCTTGCCGCCAAACAGCCCGTCGACGATGATCGTCCCTTTGTTGTTCTCTACATACGGATAAAGATAGAGGTTCGCTTCGTCGAGGCCGTTTGCATTGGCAAGGGAAGTCGAACTAAACGGGCCGAGGAGAACCCATTTATTAAGATAAGACCACCGATCACCATAACCCTTAACCTGACCGACCATTGTGATGGAGCTTCCAGCCGGCTGGCAAGAGTCGATGTTCTCTGTGGTGTCGATATAAACTCCGTTGCGGGCAGCGACGTCATTGACCGCGCCTGTCCATAGAGTAATCCACTCGCAACCCTGCTCGCAGCCGCTGTAGGTTCGCTTCGATGCATCGCTGGTTCCGTTGCTGGTATTCAGGCTCCTGGCCAGAGAATAGGCAGCGCTGCCGCTGAACCATCCCGGCCGCCAGAAATCCTCCTGGAACCAACCGCGTCCAGCCCACGTCCAGCCGTGATTCCATCTCACAGTCTGGCCGTATTTGACGTTGGCATTATTGATTGCCCAACAGTACCAATAGTCCTTGCTACAGCTTGTGCCACTTCCCCAGGAACCGGTGCCGTTGGTGAATCCCGTGGGATTCTTCTCACCTGAGTTTGCCCAGTAAGCATGGGCAGGCACTGCGACAACAGCAGCCAGCAAACAAGCGCACATCATTAACAATATGATGCGCGTGCAGTGTTTCAAACTCATCACATATACTCTCCGATTTCCGACTAACAAGTAGTCTGTAGATGCATGTAACTTAGGCGGACAGTTATTGTTTCCGGCTATATCGAGTATTTTATCGAAGAGGCGCTGGCGCCCCCGTCAGATAAAGCAAGAAAAGAGGGCACGCGTTTATGTGGGCAAACCGCTCCCGCCACCTGGTTAGCCCTGGATGTCTTTGCATCCTTTGATTTACGCACTCATAGTTGCCAAACGACAAAATGCAGCCGCAGGCGACACTATACTCGTCTATAAACAGTATGCACAGTTTTGAACATTAGGTCAACCAGCAAGATTACCGGGATTAGCTATCTGGAGTTAAAAACTTGAATTTTTTCGCTAAACCGCCCTGTCTACGGCCTCTGCAATTGCCCTGAGTCTGACCACCAGATTCTGAAATCTTTCCGGAGTCAGCGACTGCGGGCCGTCACTCCATGCTCGCGCAGGGTCGTTGTGCACTTCAATCATAACACCATCTGAACCTGCCGCCACCGCTGCTCCGGCGATGGCTGCCACATACTGCCAATTGCCGGTAGCATGGCTGGGGTCGAGCATAACCGGCAGATGTGTCCAGTTTTTGAGCACGGGAATGGCATTTATGTCTGTGGTATTGCGGGTGGAGTCCTCGAATGTCGTGATGCCGCGCTCGCAGAGTATTACTTTAGTGTTGCCTTCGGAGATAATATATTCCGCCGACATCAGAAGATCGCGTATTTTGGAGCCTAGGCCTCTTTTCAGCAGAACGGGATGGCCTGTTGTGCCGACTTTTTTGAGTAGGGCATAGTTTTGCATATTTCTCGTGCCAATCTGCAGCACGTCGGCATATTTGCAAACCAGGTCGACCTCGTGGGTATCCATAACCTCCGTGACCACCGGCAGCCCCGTCTCCTCGCGCGCTTTGGCGAGAATACGCAGACCTTCTTCGCCAAGTCCCTGGAAACTATATGGAGAGGTGCGAGGCTTAAAAGCTCCTCCCCGCAGCATCTTTCCGCCTGCAGCTTTGATCTGATGGGCAAGTTGAATCATTTGCGCCTCGGACTCCACGCTGCATGGCCCGGCGACTATGACGACCTCATCGGAGCCAATCGAAACATCCCCTACCCTGACCACGCTGCCGGCAGGGTAATAGGACCTCGATGCCAACTTCCATAAATCAGAGATAAGCTCGACCCTGGCAACGCCGGCCATAGCCTGAAACTGTTCGGCAAGATCGGCCTTGCGCACATCAAGCTCGCCAAGCACGGCTATGACTTTGCGCTCGACGCCGGGGTTCATAAAAGGACGAAATCCGGTCGCCTCGATCTCGTGCTGAACCAAATGTATCTCTTCCTCGGTAGCTGAGGGGCTCATTATAATGATCACGGTTGATACCTCCCGATATCCTTAATATATTATAGCAGAGTCGGGGTTATATGGTTCAATCATATAATGAGCAAAACATAATTTATTAAGATAATTGGGAGCGCCGAGGTGTAAAGCTGTCGAGTAAGGCCCCGCAGAAATCAGCCATTGCGCGATATAACGAATTCGGCCAGTGATTTGAGCGCGTCGGTATAGATCGACTGCGGGAATATGGAGAGTTGTTTTATGGCAGCTTCGACGCAATCCGCAGCGGCGGAGTTCGCGGTTTCCAAAGCTCCGCTTTCGATGATTATGGCGGTGATTTTTTCGGCCTCGCAAGCTGAGATGTGGCCTTTAGAGAGAGTCTTTCGCAGCGAGCCATCCCCATCGGCATCGCGCAGAGCCATCAGCACCGGAAGCGTAAATTTGCCGTTTATGAGATCAGCGCCTGTTTCTTTGCCGGTCAGTTCGCTGTTGCCCGCGATATCGAGGACATCATCGGTGATTTGAAACGCAAGGCCAAGCTGTAGTCCGTATTCGCGCATAGCCTGACATTGGTTGACGTCGGCGTCGGCAAGCATAGCTCCGCATTCGCAACACGAGGCCATAAAATCGGCGGTTTTCCCGCGAATGATTCTCCAATATTCCGATTCCCAAAGGGATAAATCCCCTTCCCCTGACGCCTGTAGAATCTCGCTTTCGACCATAACAACCGCCGTTGCGGAGAGGCTTTTGAGGATATCAGGGTTTCCGTGAACGCACAAAAGATGAAACGCCTTGGAAAGCAGATAATCTCCGCCGAGCACACTGATTTTGTTTCCAAATTGTGCGCCTGCAGTCGCGGATCCGCGCCGCTCGCGGGTTTCGTCTATGACATCGTCGTGAACCAACGAGGCCATATGCACAAGCTCGGTGGCCGCTGCAAGATATGTCATACGCTCCCGGTCGCACTCACCGCAGGCCAGCGCGCTGAGGGTGAGCAGGCTGGGACGAATTCTCTTTCCTCCCGAAGCAAGCAGGCGTCCGGAAAGATCGGATGCAACCTCAACACTGGAATTGATCACCGACCGGATCGTTAGCTCAATTGACTCCAATTCGTCGGCAATAGCCGAAGTCCAGTTACTTCCCTGCATACCCTGGTCACTATGTAAAAAAGTAATGCTCATCGATCAACCTTTGTCCCAACATGCACGCAAACTGCGCCAAACATCAAATCCGTGATGTCTATCTCGCTCAATCCGCAGTTTTCGAATTTGCCGGCCAGTTCTTCTCTGGAAAGAAACGACATTGCCGAGCGCGGAAGATATTCGTAGGCCCACTTTTTGGCTCCCATAATCTTCGCCGCACAGGGCGTAAAGACATGGAAATATAACTTCCACGGCAGCCACAGCAGCTTTGAGCGCACCTGACCCGTCTCCAGACAGATCAGCCTGCCGCCGGGCTTGAGCACCCTGGCCATCTCGGCAAGACCCTCATCTACATCGGCAAGGTTTCTTACCCCAAAACCAACGGTAACGCAATCGAATATATTATCGGCAAACGGCAAAGCTCCCGCGTTTGCGGTAATAAACTCGGCCTGCCGCATTCCACGTTCGGCGGCTTTCTGCCTGGCCAGTTCGATCATCGGCTGCGAGAAATCCGCGCCGACTATCCTGCCCTGATCGCCTACTGCCCGAGCCATCTCAAAAGCGAAATCCCCGGAGCCGCAACAACAGTCCAGCGCGCAATCTCCCGGCTTCAACCCGGCCTTTGACACCGCAAAGCGCCTCCATGCCCTGTGCCGGGAAAGGCTGATGATGCTGTTCATCAGGTCATATCTATCCGCAATAGCAGAAAAGAGGCCTTCGATGTAAGCCTCCTTTTCGCGATGCGTGTCAACCTTGTTCATAGCCATAAGCTCAAGGCATTATAAACGGAATGCCACCGACAGTCAACGAAACACCTGCGATATTATGTTCGGGCGGCAACACCGATATTGCCGCCCATCGACTAGATCGAGTTTTTTGTCCCTTATATGCAGGTTTAATTGCCCTCCAGCAAGACTTTCTTGAGAAGGAACCTCGCGCCTGCCGTCTCGCAGGGGTCGATTCGCAGCCTGGTGATCGGAGTGCCGAATGTTGACCAGGCCATCATCTCTTTGGTCTGCCGACTGGTCTTTCCGCCCTTTACAGGGGGCATAATGATGGATGTAAACTGACAGAACTCCGGCAGAAGAGCCGTGGCGACGAACAGTTCGGTTGTGAGCAATGATTTGCCGGGTGGAGGCGTGAGCACCTCCATTTCGACGGTTATTCGCTTTATCTGGCTGTTGGGGGTCTCTATAATGGCAAAATCGATTTGCGGATCCGGGCCGGTTGTTTTGAGAATCACCCCTTCTGAATCGCGCTTTTCAATCTCCATATTGCCCATATTAAAATCGACTCCCCCTTCGGCAAAATCAATGGTGATAGGCATAGCCCTGTCCCACACCTCTCGATTGGCTCCCAGTTTGTAGTATTTTGGCGGCTTGACAGGCCAGGGTTTCGATTCGTTTTCTTTGGCTATGGCCAGTTCATCAGGGGTGAGAATGCTCCAGGAAGCTATTTCTTTTTTTGTGGGGACGCTCTGGTCGGGATTTTTGATGTTCAGGGCTTTGGCTATTTCAGTGAGATATCCGAACCCGTATTGTTTCGACGGCTCCATATTGGCGCCTTCGCCCCACTCGTTCCACGCCTCTATAATCACCACAGGAGCCTTGGAATCGACATAGCGCAGCGAATTTTTGAACATTTTGCCGAACTGCTCCGGAGTGTTGCCGAGCAGAACAATGGCATTTTCCAACCCTGCCCTTGGCCGGTCGTCCCACCCGGAAAAACTGGATGGCCAGTAGACTATGCCGTCGGCACGCCCGACCCGCGCAAGATAGGGATACACATTTGTGACAACGTTGTCGGTTATGTCGGCGTAGTCGAAAGTTTTGGATTCCCAGGCGACTTTGGGGCCGCGCATCCATGCGTAGGTATAGGCGCAGAATGCGTCATAACCCGCATCCTTGCGCTGATTTATTAAAGATCGATCGACTCCTGAGTATACGCCGACTAGGTATAAGTCCGCCAATCCGCGCTCTTTTGCCCTTTTGCGCATAGCGGCGAGGTTGCTTTTTACATCTCCGAAACCGCTCAGGGTGCCGTGTTCATAGATCATAAATACGGGTTTGCCGTCTATGTGCAGATAATTGGGATGCTTGAAATACCGGTCGCATACCATATCGATCATCGCCAGCAATTTATCGGCAGACTGGTCGAGCGGCTTTTCCCACCAGGACCCGCCGTGGTTGCACCAATGCAGGCAAAACTTGAGGTTTGGGTCCGGATTGCTGCCCAGATATCCGCTGTCGAGGGACTGTTCGAGATAATCCTGACCATCGTTGTAGTACCAGTCGAACGCGATAAAATCGATGCCATGCGTGCTCATCCAGCGATTGTAGTAGTCCCACAGCCTGGGATCGGAATCGTCATAGAACCCGCATAGCGCGCGAGGGATTGCGCCCTTCATGACCGCCCCTCTCCATTCGCTCCAGTCTACGAACTTGCCGTCGACTTTTCCATAATCCGCAGAACCTTTTCGATACCATCCGGGGAAATAATACACTCCCACCATCGGTTTTGCCTCCGCCACAGCACAGCTAAGAATCATTGCGGATAGAATCAATATGATAATACGAAACATGAATACTCCTCCCGGTCAAAAAATTGAGCCTGCGATTCGAGAACCGCTGCCCGACGTGTTTTAGAATGTATTTTAATCTTGGCGATTGCCGGCAGATTACCCTTGCCCGCAACGTCGGAAAAGTGGTAAAATACACTCGTTGCGCGGGCCCATAGCTCAATGGCAGAGCAAGCGGCTCATAACCGCTGGGTTCTTGGTTCGAATCCGAGTGGGCCCACCAACTCCTCCCGCCAACTGGTCACCGCTTTATTTTGTCGACGCTATTCGAAAGCTCATGAACTCTCCCGTGGCAGGCAGCCATATCGCTGTGATGTTATCTACGCTCGCCATTCGCGGGCCGTGTGATATGGACGCCAGCATTGCTTCGAGCGGACCGCGCGCTCCTTCGGCTATCACCTCGACGTCACCGTTGGTTAAGTTGCGACATATGCCGACCAATCTCAGTTCGCGGGCGCGCTCGCTAACAAAATATCTGAAGCCGACTCCCTGCACGCGACCCTGCACAACGGCGCGGAGCCTGCTATTTGATTGAGCTTGATTCACACTACCAACCCAACGCTCCCCTTATTTGCACGACATCGGACAGCGCCTTTGGCAGGTCATCCAGACTAAGCATGCTTGCGGCATCGCAGAGCGCATCGGGCGGGTTTGGGTGGACTTCCAGAAACAGCGCATCGACGCCAACCGCCACCGCTGCCCGCATCAGATGAGGAACATATTCCCGCGCGCCGCCGCTCGCATTCCCCAACCCTCCAGGACGCTGCACGGAATGGGTTGCATCGAACACCACCGGGCAGCCAAGATCGCGCATCACCGGCAGCCCGCACATATCGACGACCAGCATATTATAACCAAATGAACTACCGCGCTCCGTGAGAGTTATATTCGCGTTGCCGACGCTTCTTGCCTTTTCGACGCTGTTTTTCATATCCCACGCCGCCAGGAACTGAGCTTTTTTAATGTTTACGCACTTGCCCGTTTGCGCCGCAGCGACTATCAGATCGGTCTGCCTGCATAAAAACGCCGGAATCTGAAGCACATCGACTACCTCGGCGGCCGGTTTCGCCTGCCAGGGTTCGTGGATATCGGTTACTATCGGCACGCCGAGTTTGGCGCGCACAGATGCGAGAATTTCCAGTCCCTTCTCTATGCCCGGACCTCGAAATGAGTTTACCGAAGTACGATTTGCCTTATCAAAAGACGCCTTGAAGATGTACGGCAGGCCAAGTTTTTGGGTAATTTGCTTCACTTTTGCGCCGACTTCGAGGCAGAGGTCCTCCGATTCGATCACACACGGCCCAGCGATAATCGCCAGCGGCTGCCCATCCCCTATCTGTATATCGCCGGCAACAGCCGACACCTTTTCGGGTTTTGCGTTCATAGATCACCATCTGTAATTGCCAGGCGGACCTTCTCCAAATCGGCAAGCGTATCGACGCCCAGCGGTCTGTCCTTTACTTCGAGCATTTTGATTCCATACCCGTGCTCCAACACCCGCAGTTGCTCCAGTGACTCCGTTTTTTCCAGCGGAGTCGGCTGTAGAGATGAGAATTTGAGCAGAAAGTCCCTTGTATAGGCGTATAGACCGACGTGGCCATAGATCGGCTTGTCGAGCAGGGCGTTTCGCTCGTATGGCAGCGGACTGCGGGAGAAATACAGCGCGAAATTGTGCACATCGACCACCACTTTGACCAGATTCGGGTCTTGTGCGGAGATAGAGTCTATCGGAGTCATAAGGCTGGTCATCGTGATATCCGCGCTTGACTCGAAGGGCTTGAGCGCAAGCTCTATTGAAGAAGGGTCAATAAGCGGCTCGTCGCCCTGCACATTGACTATGACATCGGCGTCGAGGTTTGCGGCGACCTCTGCAAGTCTGTCCGTGCCGGAACGATGTGTATCTGAGGTCATCACGGCCTCGCCGCCAAAGGTTTTTACGGCATCGACAATTTCCCGGTCGCAGGTGGCTACAATTACCTTGGATATCCCTGCAGCCCGGCTCGCGCGCTCGCATACCCACCGGATCATCGGCTTGCCACAAAGGTCAACCAATGGTTTGCCGGGGAATCTGGTCGCGGCCATTCGCGCCGGTATTATTACCACGGATTTCATAGTCGGATTCTAGCACACGGGCCGCGTCGCGGGCAATAGCCAATAGCCTGTGACAGCGAACCCTGCAGCATGAAACCGCGCCCTTAACTCGTCTCTTCGTATGGAAACAACGCAGTGCTCAGGTAACGTTCTCCGGTATCGGGCAGGATGACTACGATCATCTTTCCCGCGTTGTTCGGTCTGTTGGCGACCTGAATGGCGGCGTGTGCGGCCGCTCCGCTGGATATTCCAACTAAAAGTCCCTCGTTTTTAGCCAGGTTTCTTGCCGCCTCAAAAGCATCGTCATTTGTGACCGCTATGACCTCGTCGATCAGCGACATATCCATAACATCCGGGACGAATCCCGCGCCTATGCCCTGAATCTTATGCGGCCCGGCTGCTCCTCCGGAGAGAACCGGTGAGTCTGTTGGCTCGACTGCCAAAACCTTTAGCTCCGGATTGCGAGGCTTCAAAGCTTGCGCCACTCCTGTCACCGTGCCTCCGGTCCCTACTCCTCCGACTACAATATCCACCTTGCCCTGCGTATCGTTCCAGATTTCCTCGGCTGTAGTCTCAAAGTGCGCCCTTGGGTTTGCGGCGTTCTTGAACTGCTGAGGGATAAATGAGTCTGGATGCTGCGCTGCAATCTCTTCGGCCTTAGCGATCGCGCCTTTCATACCAAGCGCGCCCGGGCTGAGGACAAGCTCCGCGCCGAGGGCCGATAGCAATTTTCTGCGCTCGATGCTCATCGTATCGGGCATAATGAGAATCAACCTATAACCCTTGCTTGCGGCAACTCCCGCAAGAGCGATGCCCGTATTGCCGCTGGTCGGTTCAATGATTACCGTATCTTTGTTTATCAAACCCTGTTTTTCTGCATCTTCGATCATATACAGGCTGATTCGATCCTTGACGCTGCCCCACGGGTTCTGCTTCTCCAATTTGGCGATCAGATCGGCTGACGTAACCGTTTTGCGCAGTCTGAGCAGCGGAGTGCCGCCGATGAGTTGTAGTATAGAATCTGCTATTGCTGGCTGCATATATTTTCTCCTCAATTTTATTTGTCCGGTTCGTTTTTTAATGGTTGCAGTCACATCCGGAGCATATAACTCCTCCGGCAACTACTCTGCTATGTGAATCGTATAAGACCAGCCTCTGGCCAGCAGTCGGCGCGAACTGCTCTTCGACAAACCGCACGGTCATTGTCGATTCGCCGACTTCTGTCAACACGCAGGCAGCCGGTTCGCCTTGCGAGCGAATCTTGCCGAACAGCTCGGCCCCTGCGGTCATCTGCTCAGGAATTAATATGCTGGTATCCTGAGCGTCGACGTGACATTTGAGAGCCTGTTCCCTCGACCCCACGGTTATGGTATTTGCGACCGGATCGATTGAAATCACATAAATGGGCTTGCCCGCCGCCACCCCGACACCTTTACGCTGACCTGTAGTATAATTTGCAATCCCGTTGTGCTCGCCGATAACCTTGCCGTCTATATCAAGAATTGAGCCTTTTTCGGCAGGCAAGCCAAGGGCGGCGCGGTAGTCTGATCCGGCTGCAAAACAAAGCTCCATGCTGTCCTCGCGATGGGCTGCGGGCAGGGCGGATTCATTCGCAACCCGCCTGACCTCGTCCTTCGTCAGATCTTCAAGCGGAAGGTGTAAATATGCAAGGCGATGCCTGGGTATGCCATACAAAAAATAGCTCTGATCCCGCGAGCGATCGTCCCCTTGCACAAGAAAGTCGTTGTCGTCTTCCCTGATGACCCTGGCGTAGTGTCCCGTGGCCAGGTTGCTGACTCCAAGTTGAGTCTTAATGGCCTCCCAGACTGCTCCGAACTTGAACAGCGTGTTGCAGTCCACGCATGGGCTGGGAGTGCGACCCTGTTCATAAGCTCTGCGGAATGGCTCAATAACCAGACGCTCAAACACATCGCGGACATCAAGGCAGTAGTGGGCAATATCGAGATTTCGAGCGACCTCCGCGGCCTCATTTCCGGCGCATAGACCATCGCGGTCAGCCTTAGCTGCAACCGGAAGCTGCAGAGTGATTCCCACCACATTCCACCCCGCTTCACACAACAGCGAAGCGGCCACCGAACTGTCCACTCCTCCGCTCATCAAAACAGCGATATCCCGATCTGGATCGGGGCCGCGTCTATATGGTCGAGTGGTGGCTTCGCCGGTCGTGATATCTATATCCGCAAGGTTTGCCATATATTTGCCGCAACGCCGCCTTATTCCTGACTCTTGTTGAGAGCTTGATCGAGATCGGCGATAATGTCGTCCACGCTTTCCAGGCCGACGGAGAGGCGAACGAAGTCATCGGTCACTCCGGAGCTTAGCCTCTCCTCCGGGCTAAGCTGCTGATGAGTGGTCGAGGCAGGATGGATTACCAGCGTTTTGGAGTCGAGTATATTGGCCAGATGAGAGATCATTTTGACTGAATCGATCAGTTTGACGCCGGCTTGCACTCCTCCCTTGACGCCAAATCCGATGATCGCGCCCTGTCCCTGAGGCAGGAATTTCTGCGCTCGTTCGTAGTCCGCGTGGCTCTCCAGACCTGCGTAGTTCACCCACGACACCGCAGGATGCTTCTCCAGCCACTTCGCCACAGCTAACGCGTTGGACGAATGCGCCCTGGCGCGCAGAGGCAACGTCTCCAATCCCTGCAGGAATAGAAATGAATTCAACGGGGAAAGCGCCGGGCCCATATCGCGGAGCAGTTGCACCCTGGCCTTGATGATATACGCGATGCCGGGCAAACCGAACGCATCCCAGTAACTTAAGCCATGATACGAAGGATCCGGCTCTGTGATCTCCGGGAACTTGCCGTTGTTCCAGTTGAATCTGCCGGAATCGACGATAGCTCCGCCAATGCTTGTGCCGTGGCCGCCAATCATTTTAGTCAATGAATATACAACCACATCCGCGCCATGGTCAAACGGATTAAACAGCGGCGGCGGGGCGACGGTATTGTCTATAATAAGCGGGATGCCGTGCCTGTGAGCAATCTCGGAAATAGCAGGGAAATCGTCAACGTTGTTTTTGGGATTCCCCATAGACTCCGTGTAGACCAATCTTGTTTTGTCATCGATGGCCGCTTCAATATTGGCAGGGTTCGTGGAGTCGACAAAGCGCACTTCTATGCCGAATTTTCTCAGGGTATAATGAAACAGCGTATGCGTGCCGCCGTAAAGATAGCTCGTGGAGACAATATTCTGGCCGACCTGGGTTATATTCAAGACCGCAAGAGTGATCGCCGCCATACCTGAGGCCACCGCCAATGCTCCGCTGCCGCCGTGCAGTTCGGCCAGCCGTTTTTCCAGGACATCGGTGGTTGGGTTCATCAATCGCGTGTAGATATTGCCGAATTCTTTGAGTGCGAAAAGGTTCGCGGCGTGCTCCGATGAATTGAACACATAAGATGAGGTTTGATATATCGGCGCCGCCCTTGATCCTGTGACCGGATCCGGAGCCTGTCCTCCGTGCTGGGCAATCGTCTCGATTCCGGGTTTTTTAACGTCGCTCATTTTAGCTTCCTTCCTGCAAATATATTGTCTCACGCTCTTTGTGATATTGCGCACTAAGCGCACGTTGCATTATATACCCAAATATTGTATTTATTGTTCATTAAATTTGATCAGGCGTCCGGAGATTTTCACTCCGGACGCCCGTCAACATCCGTGTCGCCTACCCGCATCCTGCAAAAGCGCATATTTACAATTCGTATTATCATCGACCGGAGCTTCCGTGCTCCGGTCTTGTAACCTCCATGTTACCATGCGCATCCTGCAAAAACATCCGACCTGTCAATGGTCGGAGATAAGGATGGCTAGCCACACTTGCTGAATCCGCAGAACCTGCAGACCACGCATCCGGATTCGTGCTCAACTGCTCCGCCGCAATCCGGGCATGCTCCCACAAGCATATCCAATTTGCTGAATCGCTCGGTGATCTCGTCGGTAGTGACTCCCGTTTCGCGTTCGGTCAGATAGTGCCCAATAGCGATGCCTATCGCATCCGCGCAGCTTAATACTGAGCCGCCATTTCCCCACGCCGGATTGTGGCACCTTATGCCGCGCAGATGTTTCTGGATAGAAGCCGGGTCGACTCCCGCACGCAGTGACAATGAGATCAACCGACCAATGGCCTCCAACTGGCTGGGAGCGCAACCGCCAGCCTTGCCCATAGAAGCGAACACCTCACACAGGCCGTTTTCGTCCTCATTAATAGTAACATACATATTGCCGCAGCCGGTGTTTATGCGCTCGGTTCGGCCATGAGTTGTCGATGGCCTGGGTCTAGGCTCACGAACCACCGTTGCCGCGGCTCCGCCCTGCTCTTTTTTATCTTTGCCGGATACGTTCAGCACCTGGGCGTCTCTGCTGCCATATCGATATATCGTGCAGCCTTTGCAGCCCTCTTTATATGCCAGTTCGTAGACCAGCCTCACGTCCTCTGCGCTGGCGTCCTCTGGAAAATTGACGGTCTTTGATACGGCGTTATCGGTGAAGCGCTGGAATGCGGCCTGCATTCGCACGTGCCATATCGGGGCTATATCCAAAGCGGTGCAAAATACCCTCCGCACATCCTCCGGCACCTCCGGCAAATCCCTCACGCTGCCCTGCTCGGCTATTTTGCGCATCAGCTCCTCGGAATAGAACTCCCGTTCTCTGGCAATTTTTTCGAACTGCGGATTGACCTCCATCAGCTCCGTGCCATCCATTACGCGCTTAATATAGCTGATCGCAAACAACGGTTCAATGCCACTCGAACATGCGGCAATGATGCTCAGTGTCCCCGTGGGAGCAATGGTGGTGACGGTGGCATTGCGAATCTTCATGCCGTCGTCCCTGTCGAAAATGCTGCCTTCGAAGTTCGGAAAGACTCCCCGCTCCTCGGCAAGTTCCCTGGATGCCTTCTGCGCTTCCTTGGATACGAGGCTCATAACCTGCTCGGCTAGCGCGATGCCTTCCTCGGAATCATACGGCACTCCGAGTTGAATGAGCATATCGGCAAATCCCATCACTCCAAGCCCTATTTTGCGATTGCCGCGAGTCGTTTCGGCGATGGCTTCCAACGGGTATCTGTTGACGTCAATCACGTTATCCAAAAATCGAACGCCCAAGCGGACCGCTCGCTGAAGCCGACCATAGTCGATTTCGGCGACGCCCTCGGTCTTGACTACCATATTCCCAAGGTTAATCGAACCCAGATTGCACGATTCGTACGGCAGCAGCGGCTGTTCTCCGCAGGGGTTGGTGCTCTCGATAGCTCCCAGATGGGGAGTGGGATTGTCTCGATTGATTCGGTCTAAAAAGATGATGCCCGGCTCGCCGTTGCGCCAGGCCATATTGACGATGAGATCGAATACCTTGCCTGCGTTAAGATGCTTTACGACCTCCCCGTTTCGCGGATTGAGCAGCGCGTAATCCTCACCTTTTACCGCCGCCTCCATAAACGTCTCGGTCACCAATACGCTGATATTAAAATTAGTAAGCTTGGTGGTGTCCTGTTTGCAGGTGATAAAGTCTATGATATCTGGATGATCCACGCGCAGGCAGCCCATATTTGCTCCTCTGCGCGTTCCGCCCTGCTTGATGGCCTCGGTGGCTCCGTTGAAGACCTCCATAAATGAGATCGGGCCGCTGGAGATGCCGTTGGTGGAGCGCACGCAATCGTTCGCCGGTCTGAGTCTGGAGAATGCGAATCCGGTCCCGCCGCCGCTTTTGTGAATCAGCGCGGTATTCTTTACGGTCTCAAAAATCGAGTCCACCGAATCGTCAATCGGCAGCACGAAACAGGCGCTCAACTGTCCCAAATCGCGCCCGGCATTCATCAAAGTCGGGCTATTGGGCAAAAAGTCGAGGTTGCTCATCAGTTCATAAAACTCGACCGCCAAACCCTTGACATACTTGGCCGATTTGCCGTGGTCCAGCTCCGCCTGCGCGATCGCGTCTGCGACTCTTCTCAGCAACCCTTCCGGGTCTTCGACGAGCTTGCCCTGCTCGTCCTTGCGCAAATATCTTTTTTCAAGCACTGTCCGTGCGTTATTCGTCAGTGTCAGCATCCCTTGCTCTCCTTAGCGTTTGATTGGTTTTCGCTGGGCGCTCCTGTCGCCCAGCCCATCGATTATTGTCCTGAACTGCCCAATGTCTTCGAACTGCCGGTAGACCGAGGCAAATCTTACATAAGCGACCTTGTCCACTTTGCGCAATTCCTGCATGGCCATCTCTCCGAGGCTCATAGACTCTATCTCGGTTGTGTTGGAGTCGACTATGTGCCGCTCGATGCGATCCACAATATCCTCCAGGATATCGGTTGCAACAGGACGCTTTTCGCAGGCGACAGTCAGCCCGCGCAGCACCTTGCTCCTGTCAAAAGGTTCCCGTCTTCCGTCCCGCTTAACCACAACCAGGCGCATTTCTTCTATCTGTTCATAGGTGGTAAAACGCCGCGCGCAGGCTAGACACTCGCGTCTCCGACGCACTGCTTCGCCCTCTTTTGCGGTGCGAGAATTTAGTACTTTATCATCCAGACAGCCACAGAATGGACATTTCATGTGCGGCTCCTCAAGCACTACATATTGTAGCAAACAGAAGTGTATCGTACTACATATACCGTGTCAACGGCATTTGTTAAAATATTCTGGGGAATAATTCCTCCCTGCAAATCGGCATTTGCCAACAGGTGTTAAGGACGATACAAGTTAGAGGCGAGTTCTTATGCAAACGCGACAGGGAGAAATTATTGGATCTGCGGATTCCACCACTGCCTTGTGAAAACAGCGGACAGTTGATCGGCGGTAGCGGATGCCGGAAGTGCGTCTGCGCTCTGGCGTGCGATGTCGGCGACGAATGCAATTTGCGTGCCCTGTGCCCCGCTGATTTCAATGAGACATCTTGCAGTGACGAATTTGACTTCGCGGTTGAGTTCAAATGTTCTTCTTGCAGTCGCAGCGGCGGCGGCGATAATCCGATCTTTGGTCAACACGGGAGAAAATGGCACGCTGAACGTGACGCTGACTACCCCTGCACGGGGATCGGCGATGACATCATTTATTCCCGCGCCCGTATCGGCTATGGCTTGCGTCGCCGCAAGTTCGCTGCGGATATAAACCTCTCCGGGAGTGCGAACGCTCGCACCGGCAGAAGGCGAGGCCGGAGTCGAGGTGTTAGCAGGAGCAGACGGACGCTGCAGTTGAGGCTCTGATGATGAAGTCCGCGGGCTGGACCCGTATGGCAGACTCGCAGCAGGCAGCGGCGGCTGAGGCGGCGTCACATTGACATTCCGCACCTTGATGAGTGACACCACGGCCACTATTATTATGAGAATAAAGACTCCGCCTATGGCCCAGGCCAATTTTGTGTTTCTATGCAGCGCGGATGGGGACGCGGTTTCGCTGCGCTTGTTATCAGCCAAAATCAAGTCCGACAAGCGCAGAAGTCGCTCTTTATCCGGAGTGCTGTCCGGGTTGATCTCCAGAGCCATTTGATACCACGCCATAGCCTCGTCGTGCATGCCGCGTTCTTCGTATATCCCGCCGAGCAGAGAGGGGACATCCGGGTTGCGAGGGTCAAGGCGCAGCGCGTTGGTCGCGTCTTCGATGGCGCTGTCCCATTCCGCACGAATTCTATGGAGATTGGCCGAGGCCAGCAGCGAATGGACATCGGCATCGCGATTCGTAGCCGACGAATTTTCAGGCGCGACATCGCCGCCGCATTTAGGGCAATATCTCACCTCGTCTTCCAGTATTATCCTGCAATCATCGCATCGTCGCATCGCCTAACCGTATTTTTCCGCCGCTTTCAGGGTGTGGCTGAGAAGCATGGCTATGGTCATAGGGCCAACTCCGCCCGGCACCGGAGTTATCCAGCTTGCGCGCCCTGACGCGGCCTCAAACTCGACATCTCCTACATCCTTTTCGCGGCCTTCTACTTTATTATATCCCGCATCGACAACCACCGCGCCCTCTTTGATCCAGTCACCTTTGATAAGCTCCGGCTTGCCTATCGCCGCAACAAGTATGTCCGCCCGTCGCACGACATCGGCCAGGTTCTGGGTTCGGGAATGGCAGATTGTGACCGTAGCATGGCGTTCCAGCAGGGCAAGCGCGGCAGGTTTGCCGAGAATAATGCTTCGTCCCACCACGACCGCCTCCGCTCCCTTAATTGGAATGCCATAGGTCTCCAGCAGAGTCACAATCCCCTGCGGAGTGCACGAGGTGTAGTCGGCAGTGCCAAGCACCAGCTTGCCCAGGCTCAGCGCGCTTATTCCGTCAACATCTTTCTCAACCGCCACGGTGGAAAGTATATCAAGTTCATCGAGATGGGACGGAACCGGGTGCTGCACCATAATGCCGTGAACAGCAGGGTCGGCGTTAAGCTGCAAGATGGTGTCTTTCACCTGCTGCTGGGTGCAATCTGCCGGCATATATATGAGGTCGCTGATCATTCCGGCGGCCTCGCAGGCCTTTTTTTTCATTCTTGTATAGGTCACCGATGCCGGATCGTCACCTACCAGTATTACCGATAACCTCGGAGTGATCCCGCGCTCCGCTTTGATTTTGGCCACATCTTCTGCCAGTTTGGCTCTAATCTGCTTTGCAGTCGCCGACCCATCAAGAATCTTTGCTGTCAAGGTTTGCCTCCTGTGCTTCCGGCGTCTGCTCACGCAGATAGCCCGCCAGCACTCCATTTACAAATTTGCCGGACTCCGCCGTGGAATATTTTTTTGCCAACTCCACCGCCTCGTCAACTGCTACGATCGCCGGCACCGAGTCTATATATATTATTTCAAAAATCGCCAGCCGCAGGATATTGCGGTCGACTGCTGGTTGTCGATCCAGCGGCCAGCCTTCTGAAAGACGCGCAATGAGAGTGTCCAGTTCGCTTCGATGCTCCCTGACCCCTCGCGTCAGCTCCGCGGCATATTCCCTGGCCTGAGTTATTTTTTCGACCCCGCCGACGGCCAGCGCGGAAATGTCCGCATACTCCTGCGCCGTGTCAAGGGCTTCATCAAACGGAACTCCCGATGCATCGACCTGATATAAAACATTCAGGGCAAGTTCCCTGGCCGTTCTTCTGGTGGTCTTCATCTGGATGCACCGCTAAATGCTTCCACGCCGTTTTGACGATAACACGCCAACCCATCTATCGACGAAAACAAAGCGCAATAACTGCCCTGCACCCTATCCGCCCCCGTTCATACATCTGGTGATGAAGGCCGTAGAAAGCTCTCCGCTGCGGAAATAGCTATTGGCCAGTATTTTCTTTTGATATTCTATATTGGTTTTGACGCCCTCGATTTCGTATTCGGACAGACACCGCGACATTCTCGTAATAGCCTCGTTCCTATCCTTACCCCATACGATGAGTTTGGCAAGCATAGCGTCGTAGTATGGCGGGATATCGTAGCCGGAATATACGTGCGTATCAAGCCGAACCCCATATCCGCCGGGCGCGACATAGCGGCTGATAGCTCCGACCGAGGGAGCGAAGTTGCGGGCAGGGTCTTCCGCGATTATCCTGCATTCGATCGAATGTCCGTTGATCTTGATGTCTTTTTGAGTTAAACCGAGTTTTTCGCCTGCCGCTATGCGAATCTGCTCCCTTACGATGTCTACTCCGGTGACGAACTCCGTGACGGGGTGCTCGACCTGAACGCGCGTATTCATCTCCATGAAGTAGAAGCGTCCGTGCTTATCGAGCAAAAATTCCACCGTCCCGGCGTTTGCATAGCCAACCGCCTTCGCCAGCTTGACAGCCGCTTCTCCCATTTTATCTCTGATTGACGGAGTCACCGCGACCGACGGAGCTTCCTCGAGCAGTTTTTGGTTTCGGCGTTGAATGGAGCATTCGCGCTCCCCAAGGTGAACGTATTTGCCGTGCTCATCTCCGAGCAGTTGGATTTCTACGTGTCTTGGCTCTTCGATCTCCTTTTCGAGATATAGTTCGCCGTTGCCGAACGCAGCCTGCGCCTCGGCGGTGGCTATTTTGAGCTGGCCGGCAAGTTCTTCCTCGCTCGCAACAACCCTTATGCCGCGCCCTCCGCCTCCAGCGGTCGCCTTCAATCGAACGGGATAGCCCATTTTGGCAGCGGTCTTGAACGCATCCTGCTCGCTGCGGATGATGCCCTTGCTGCCGGGGATGCAGGGCACTCCGGCTTTTGCCGCCGTCTCCTTGGCGCGAGCCTTGTCCCCCATCAACTCGATAGCTGATGCCTTCGGGCCGATAAATACGATATTGCACGCTTCGCAGGCTTCAGCAAACTGCGGCTGCTCTGAAAAATATGCATAACCCGGATGAATCGCCTCCGCTCCGGTGATAATCGCCGAGGATATGATATTGGGCATATTGAGATAGCTGTCCTTGCTTGCCGCAGAGCCAACGCAGACCGCTTCGTCGGCCATTCTGACGTGCAGCGAATCGGCATCGGCTTCGGAATATATCGCGACAGTTGCGATTTTCATCTCACGACAGGCGCGGATGATGCGAATTGCTATCTCACCTCTATTTGCTATGAGTATTTTCTTGAACAAATTAAGCTCTCCGTTCAGAAATTGTCGTGCGTGGGACAGTGTATGGAGCCTGTGGCCGGATCGTAGACATAGGGTTGATTGGAGACCGGGCAATTGAAATAATTCGGGCCGACTCCCATCCCAATATCCGCTAATGCGGGCGGGTTTTGCTCGCTGGAGGTCATTTTGTAACCGGCTATGCCTCTGCGTATCTGACTCAGCCGCTCCCGGCAGTCAGCCGCTTTTGCGGTGTCGATTGCCTGGCCGGCCACTGTTTTTTTTGTGCTCTGCTGATCGAGCAGTTCGCTATCCTTGCTTACTGTCCCGACTCCGCCCTTGCCGCCAAAATATATGGCAGCCGCTGCCACGATTATCAGAGCCACTACCAGCAGAGCTATCAGACCTATGCCGCCCTTTGAGCGCGTATTCATAATGACCCCATTCTGAAGAGCGGTTGGCCGTATTCGACCGGCATCCCGTCCTCAACGAGCACCTCAGCGACGGTTCCGCTCACCTGCGATATGATGTCATTTGCCAGTTTCATGGATTCTATCGAACCGATTACCTGACCCATTATCACCTCTGAGCCGACCTTGCCAAGTTCGCTGGTGAGTCGAAATATCCCTACCATCGGAGCGGTGACGAACAGATCCGTCGGCTCGCTTGCGCTCTGAGATGGCGCAGGAGCATTCGGAGTGCGGACTGTCTTTGGCGTCGGAGCCGGACGAGCGCCCTTTTTGATGCGTATTTTATAGTCCCCTTTTTGCACGCAAAGCTCCTCGTTTGGGGACCCCTCGAGCACGCGGATCAATTGTTCGATTGTTTCGACATCCATACCTGCTAAATCTCCAGCTCAAAGATCATATACTCTATCGCCCTGAATGCAAAACTAAGCAGCACTACTCCGATGCATATCATGGCAAGCGTGGTTACTGTGTGTCCCTGCGCCGCAAAGGAGGCGTCGGTTCCTTCCTGACGATAGGTAAGGAAGCTCATAAACCTGTCCATATTGCCCAACAGCTTATATAGAACGTCATATAACTGGCGGTAGAAGTATGCGAAAGCAGCCCCGACTGCCACCAGCCCAATAGGAGTAACTATTCGGAACTTCTGCCTCTGGTGCTCAATCCAGATGGTGCAGCTTTTGCACCTTTCCCGTTTTTGTTTAGCGGACAGGACAACCTTGGGTCTGTTATCGGCAACTTTTGGCCCGGCATTCGGATCTCCTCCCATTGCCCGGTCGCGCTCCATCAGCGCCTGCCTGATGACATCCTGGTCGCACAGGCAGCCGGATTTCAACTGCCAGCACGGTTTGCGTTTCTTCCAGGGTTGGCAAAATCTCCTTGAGCGCTCGTTGCAGACCGCCATATCCCAGCACATCTCGTATGGCTTGGGTTTATGCACCTTGCGCGTGATCTCGCTTTCGGACTCCGATTTGGGAGGTTCAATCGGCGCGGTGAATCTTTTTATTATGCGCATAATCACGTCGCGCACGAGCAACAGCACGCCGGGGACCAGACAGATCAAGCCGACGGTGGCAATATCGTTGACTATTCCAAGATAATGCTCGCTTTGCTTGAGCGAACCAAGGGTCAGGCTGCTGAACCCGCTGGGGCTGAGGAAATACAGCCCTGCTCCGACCAAAGTCAGAACCAGACCGATTGTCTCTTCCTGGAAAAACCTGATGCACAGCCCTAATACGAACGCGATCGAGCCGTAGCGCAGCATAGTTCTCGCCCAGCCGATACTCTGCAACAGGGCGTATTTCTCTTCTGCATTGAGGTTTTTTATCCCCGCCAGCTTTGGGCCAAAAATTACATACAGCAAATAGGCGAGAGCCAGCCCAGTCGCCACCGCCCCAAGTCTGAGGCCGATATTGGCGACCATATCGAGCAGGCCGGTTATTTGTCTGCGGCCGTCATTACTCACGGTGAGGTCACTCTTTTACTCTCTCCAGGTACTGATCCGAGCGGGTATCCACCTTGACTTTATCGCCGATATTGATGAAGAACGGGACCTGAATCACTGCCCCGGACTCCAGGGTGGCAGGCTTGCCGCTACCGGACGCGGTATTACCTCTCTCGCCAGGCTCGGTGTCTGCTATCACGGCTTCCACCGTGATCGGCAATTCGACGTTGATAAGCTCTCCAGCGTGTGAAAGCGCGGTTACCTCGATGCCTTCTACGAGATACTTGACTCCATCGCCGATTTTCTCTCTTGGCACAGGGTTGAGCTCATAGGATTCCGTATCCATAAAATAGTAATCGCCATCCTGCTCGTAACTATACTGCAACGGATATCGGTCGAGAATAGCCTGATCCATCTTCTCTCCTGCGCGCCAGGTCTTTTCGATGGTCGCTCCGCTACGCACGTTTTTGAGCTTGCTGCGCACAAATGCGCCGCCCTTGCCGGGTTTGACGTGCTGGAATTCGACAATAGTGTAGATGTCATTGTCTACGATGATGGAAAGGCCGTTTTTGAAATCACTGGTATCCATTAAGGTGTATCCTCTCTGTGGAAATGCTGACATTTCCGGCTTACATACGGCCATCGAACCGTCTGCGTATTCGAACAAATTATAACATAAGCCTCGTACAGGCGGCAAATAACCCGCCGATCTAGAAGTTGGAGGTTAGAAGTTAGAGCTTAGAAGAGTTATTGAGAGGATTTTGCGTTTTCCCGTAAAAACAGATTTCGTACGATGGGTGGCACAACCCCTCGCGATACCGGCTCGGACTTCGGACTTCGGACTTCGAACTTCGAAAAAAGCAGATTTCTCACCTCGTTCGAAATGACATAGTTTGTGTGGCTGGGACAGAGAGGCCAGCCGCTACAACCACTCACGAAGAGTGAGATGTTACGCCGAGCCTCAAAGCCTGTCATTTCAATCTGCCTTTCTAACCTCTAACTTCTAACCTCTAACCTCTAAAATGTTGAATGTGGGTTTGGCGGTCTGATATAATGATCCCGTGAAACTACTTAATATGTGCAAATCCAAAATACACCGGGCTACGGTTACCTGCTGTGACGTGGATTATGTCGGCAGCGTCACAATCGACAAGGCTCTTATGGATGCGGCCGGGATAGTTGACGGCGAGATGGTGCACGTCTGGAACGTCACCAATGGAAAGCGACTGGAAACATACGCAATTCCAGCCGAACCGGGCAGCGGGATAATTTGCCTGAACGGTGCGGCTGCCCATAGATGCGACGTTGGAGACAAGGTCATTTTGGCTACTTTCTGCCTGACTGACGAACCCATAGAGCGCAAAGTTGTGCTCGTAGATGACAATAACCGCATCACCAGCCTGATCTGAAAACAATACCGCGGGTTTGGGATAATCGGGAGATTCTCATTCCTGACTTTGCCACTGCCGCCGCTCCCAGCGTATTTTAGGTAACCGGAGATCTGAATGTCACAACCCATAAAACTGCCCGGAATATTTCAAGAAAAAGTTGTCGTCTTTGACGGCGCGATGGGATCGCTGCTGCATGAGCGCGGAGCGAATCCTCGGCGGCCGTTTGAAGAACTCAACATTATCTCACCTCACCTGGTCTGCCAGATTCACGCGGAATATATTCAGGCCGGAGCTAACGCGATCGAGACCAACACCTTTGCGGCCAACAGGTTCAGCCTGAGCAGGCATGGTCTGGAGGACAAAGTCTACGACTTCAACGTCGCCGGAGTAAAGCTGGCGCGCAGCGTGGCAGGGCCGAATATCGTGGTTGCCGGCTCTGTTGGGCCACTGGGGGTGCGACTGCAGCCCATCGGCTCAGTCTCCGTCAAAGAAGCAAAATCCGCCGCCAGCGAGCAGATTCGAGGGCTGATAGACGGCGGGGTCGATCTGATCCTGATAGAGACTCAAAGCGACCTGGACGCTGTATGCGCAATGCTCGATGGAGCGTTTGAGTTCTGCGAACTGCCGGTGATGTGTCAGTTTACGGTAGGCGCGGATATGGTGACGTCGAGCGGGGATACTCTTGACGACATCGTCCTGCGCCTTGCTGATTATCCGATAAGCGCAATTGGGGTAAACTGCGGCGTAGGGCCGGAAGGGACGCTGAGAGCAGTTCAGGAACTGAGCGAAATCACCCAGCTTCCCATATCTGCGCAGCCCAACTCAGGCTTTCCTGCCAACGTTGACGGTCGCACGCTATATCTGTCCGGCGCAAACTATTTTGGGGAGCGCGGCGCGGAGATCGTAAAGGCGGGAGCGAGCATCATCGGAGGCTGCTGCGGGACCACTCCCGCGCATATCGAATCGCTCGCATCCAACGTCGCCGGGTTGCCATTGCCCGCCAGAAGACCTGCCAGATCACCGCGCAGAAGGGAAACGATCGCTCCTGAAACAAGCGGGCACAGCCCTCTGCTAAATCTGATGAACGGGGAATTTATCACCGTAGAGGTGACCCCGCCCAAAGATACCAACTATGTTGCAATGGTGGAGAAACTGCGGCCGCTGGTCGACGCGGGCATTTCATGTATCAACGTGACCGACAACCCGATGGCCTCAATGCACATGAGCGCGATCGCTTTTGCGCACCTGGTCAAGGAAAAGCTGGGTATCGCCACTATTTTGCACTTGACCTGTCGTGACCTCAATATACTGGGCATGCACTCCGCCCTGCTGGGAGCATCCGCGCTGGGAATCGACGGCATACTTGCGCTGACCGGCGATCCCGCAAGCGTGGGGGATTTTCCGGGAGCTACCAGCGTCTTCGACGTTACGTCAGATGGGCTGGCTAAGATAATCAGTTCGCTGAACGCCGGTTTGGATTATGTGGGCAAGGAGATCGGGGATTCGACCAACTTTGCCATTGGAGCGGCGTTCAATCCGATAGCCGAGGAGATGGAAAAGGAACTCGGCAGGCTGGCCAAAAAGCGGGAGGCGGGTGCGGATTTTTTGATGACTCAGCCGATTTTTGACATTGATGCGCTGAAACGCTCGGTCAAACTGCTGCCGGATGATTGGAATCCGCCTTTGCTGGTTGGGGTGCTGCCGCTTCGAAGCTCGCGACACGCCGAGTTTTTGCACAATGAAATCCCCGGCATGAACGTGCCTGAGCGCATCCGCAAACAACTCTCGGAGGCGGATGGCGATGCTGCGAAAGAAATCGGGCTTGGGTATGCGCGTGAGACATATATCGCTGCGCGGGAGAGCTTCGGCGGCGTCTACTTTATGCCGCCTTTCAACAATTTTGACGTGATCCGAGAAGTTATGACCGGTTGATTGCGGGCGGGAGGTTGCGATGCGCACCGTTTCTTTTGGCGTTCTTTTCACTTTTTTATTAGCGACGGTGATCTTCGGAGCCGCGCCAGTCAGTGATAATCTAATGGGGACGACCCTGGATTCGGCCTGGCAGATACATCGCGCCGATAGCTCCCGTGTTGTTGCGACAGGCGGCGGGGTCGTCTTTCGCTGCCGTCTGCACGAATACTGCTATATAAGCCGCCCCCTGGACGATGACCTGATAACGGTGAGCGCCCGCATCACCCCTTCCGTGCCTGCAGGGGCAACCTGGGGCACATCCCTTTTTATTATTTGGAACGACGGCAACCGATGCCAGGCAGGTTTGGCGGACTCACACGGAACATTTGGCCGATTTTTCACCTCCCTGACAACGGATGGAGCGTCTGACACGAGCAATATCGCCAGATGCGACCTGACTCGGCCATATTATATGCGCATTCAGATCGGCAAAGACTGCATTCGTTTCTTTTGCAGTGAAAGCGGAGTGCGATGGACTCTGATTAAGACCGCCGAGCGTCCGCGGCAGTTTGCAGGCGCTCCGGTCAGCCTTGCGATCGGCAGAGGGCACGGGACCGGGACGGCTCCATACGCCAATCCCGGTCTGGATAACAGCTATTTAACTCCCGGGGAGATGGTTACATCCACAGTATCACATCTTCGCGTAGAAAAGACCGATTCGGCAAGCCTGAAGATGAGCAAGTCCGAACGAATGGCCCTGGTTGAGCACGGCCCGGATCCGATCGCTCGCATAGTTTTGGAGGGCAAATCGGACCCGACTTATGAGCAGGTGTCGAAGTTCTATCCTGCAATGCGGTTTCCAAGAGAGTCCGTAGGAGTGCCGGAACTGCCTGTGGAGATTTCGATCGATCACCTTGGCAGGCTCGAACGCAATTTTGACGAGCCTCCGATAGCGTGGCTGGAAGCCGGCAAAGACAGGCCGCCATTTGGTGATGATATTGCGATTCAGCGGCGTCTGCTGGACGGCTGGCTGCCCGTCGTCGTGCTCACGACGAATCGCAATAATATAAATTATGAGCAGACCGTCTTTGGGTGGTCGGAGGGATTCAGCCCGGATCAGCCTCTTTATGCCTATGTGCGGCTGCGGATTCGGCCACAAACCGGCCACGCATCTGAGTTGCCGTCAACGGTATCCCTTATGACTCCCGATTCGAATTTGCGGATGGATTTTCAGGCTGCGCAGGATAGATATGGCTCTCAGGTTTGCCTGCGTATGCCATGGCCTGACGCAGCTAAGGCTCACTCGATAAGCCCAAAGGAGTTCGATGCAAAACTGAGGGAGTCCGCGGATTTATGGCGCGCTGAGATCGGCAAAGCTGCCCGGTTCGATATTCCCGAAAAGCGCGTTAACGAGGCGTATCGTGCGTGGATTGGCTACAGCCGGCTGTTAGTCGATAAATTGAACGGAATCTATGAGCCGCACGACGGCGCAGGGTTCTATGAGCTGAACTACGGATACAGCGTGCTTTTACATTGCATCGCTCTGGATCAGTATGGCCTGCACGATGCGGCTGAACGCTATCTCGATTCTACGCTGCATTATCAACAGCCAAACGGGCTTTACACGCAAAACTACGGACTCTCCGATCAGGGCATGCTCCTCATCGCGATTGCCGAGCATTATAACCTTACCGGGGATAAAGACTGGCTGAAGCGGGTTTCAAACAAACTGACGCTGGCCGGGGACTGGCTTATCGAGCAGCGGAAACTCGCGCCGAAATCCGGGGTGACAAAAGGGCTTATCCTGTTCCAGCCATACTGCGATTATACGGCGGAGGAATATAACTATACCGGCGACGCGACCTGCTGCGTTGGGTTAGAAAAGGCTGCCGCGGCTCTCAAATCAATTGGCATGGATGCGGAAGCGGATCGAATGGCGACCGAGGCCGGGCTGTACCGGGGGGATATCATCGCTTCGATGAATGCCGCAGCCATTCGCAAAGATGGCCGAACGATGCTGCCGATTGTTCCTGATACGCAAAGGATGCTCAAAGCGGTCAACTACACGGCGAGGGACTACTACAGCCTGATAGGAGGCTGCCTGTTGGACAGCGGCTTTCTGGATGCGTTCGACAGGAGAGCGTACTGGATCACGGATTTGCTGGAAAACAGCGATGGATTGCTGGCAGGGCTGTGCAGATGGGAGACCGATGGCGTCGACCATGCATACGCGCTGGGATATCTGTTGACCGAACTGCAACGGGGAAATCCGAGGAAAACGCTGCTTGGGTTCTATTCATTCCTCGCCTATGGGATGACACGAGACACCTACTCCGGCGTGGAATGCACATCAATCGTTACCGGCTCCAACTATTGGACCCTGCCCCATTTGTATTCCTGCACGCAGCAGTTGAGGTTGCTCAGGAATATGATCTTGCGAGAAGACAACGGCTCGTTGCTTATAGGGGATGCCATCCCGCGAAGCTGGCTGGAGGACGGAAAGAAGCTGGCGGTCAGGGATGCTCCGACGGAGTTCGGCGACGTTTCCATGAGCATCTTATCGGCGGTAAAATCCGAGTCGATTCTGGTGAAGTTCTCCCCTCCTGCCCGATACGCTCCAAAGTCCGTAAAAATCAGGCTGCGCCACCCTTCTGATAAGGCCATCAGGTCTGTGAGAATCGATGGACGCGCGTGGGATAAATTCGATAGAGATAGTATCGATGTCAGCGGAGTCGGCAAGTCGGTTGCTATTTATGTAAATTATCGCTGAAATGGGTTGGATCGATAGTTGTCAGGGTTGGATTCCTTTGCCGGCTATAATTGCCGCTCCAAGCGCGCCCGCTATCTGAGGTTCATCGGGCAGCAGCAGGCTTGATTTGACCCGTTCTTCTATGGCCGCGACCACTCCTGAGTTTTTCGCCACGCCTCCCGTCATCACAAACGGCTCCTGAGCGCGCAGGCGGGCGACCATAGCATAGATTCTTTCCGCTACCGATCTGTGCAATGCGCGGATGATATCCTCTTTCGGTATTCCACGGGCTACCAGGGCTACGACTTCGGACTCAGCGAAAACGGTGCAGGCGCTTGAGATACGCACATCCGCACTCGATAGAGCCGATAGCCGACCCATCGACTCAAGATCGGTGTCCAATGATCGCGCCATGACTTCCAGAAATCTGCCAGTGCCGGCGGCGCATTTGTCGTTCATCGCAAAATCGTCCACGCGACCATCTTCGGCAAGACGAATTACCTTGCTGTCCTGGCCTCCGATGTCGATAACTGTGCGCGCCTGCCCAAAGAGTCGACGTGCGCCTGTGGCGTGACAGGTGATCTCGGTGACGGTTTTGTGGGCAAAGTCGATGCTTCCCCGTCCATATCCCGTGGCGACTATCGCGGTGACATCGTCCTGACTAAGACCTGCCAACGCAATCGCCTGATCGAACGCCAATCGAGCGGCAGTCTGCGAACTGGACAGGGTCGGCACGATGGCCGCAGATAAGATGCGCTGCCCCTGAAGGATAACGACATCGGTAGAAAGCGAGCCAATATCAATGCCTGCGGATATTATCTGGTGGTTCACAGGAAAGTATTATACAACGAAGTGTTTACATCCTGCTCAATCGAATAAGGGTGAAAATCGGAGGCTGTGATACGCCGGGCGGACTTATGAAATACGCGCCGGGCGGCCCCATTGTGCGGAACCGCCCGACATAATATCATCCCTGCCAAGTACCTCCCTTCCAGACACCGGCAGGCGGACATTTCTTGCCAATAGACCTTCGGCAGCCCGGCCGGCTCACATCGTCAGACCTCAAAGACCCTGATATAATGGATCATGAGTTGCTATCCCCGACATTCTGAGCCCCGTGGGCTTTGCGTCTCCCGGTCGCCCGGGATTTGCCCTTATCGGTGTCTTTCATATTGCTTGCGATTCGGCTCGACTAACCAATGTTCAGGATTCAATTCTCCTGCATCGAAGAACTCAATACTGCACGCTACCTAGCCAGAAGGCTTCCTCGCTGCTAATCAGAAAAAAGAATATTCACTTGTTCGCTATGTATTTTGTCTTTCCAATGGGATTATGCCGCTACTGCGGGCAAGAGTTTGCTGAGTTTATTACCGGTATTTTGCGGTCATCGCAGCAATTTGGATAATATCGAGCCGTTTTGAGAACCAAGGGCAACATGCGCTCGTCTATAGATAAAACGCAATAAAGTGAAGGAGTTGAAGTAACTGCCGTCGAAGATCACCTGGGGATCAAGGTACGACAATAATTATGGGCTATCCAAAACTAATCGCGGCTCTGGCTCTTATGGCCGCGTGTATTATTTCTTGCAACGCCGAGAGCACGATACCGACAAAATTGAGCGTGTCGGAAGCAGTCGAGATTGCTATTGGTCTGAATCCGGGGCTTAAACAGGCGGAGGAGACCCAACGAGCGTCGCAGTCGAGATTGACAATAGCCGACCATACCACCTCTCTGAACCTCTCGTCCAGCAGCAGCATTTTGAAAACCAGCGGCAATACGGACCTGTCAAATGTGGTGTTGACCGAGTATAGTTATGAAGGCCCGACCGGCACACAGGCAAACCTGCAGGTGGCTCCTGTCGGCACAGGTGACAGTCGAGCCTCGGTTGGCGCGTCTATCATATATCCGCTCAGAAAAGGCAGCGGTTCGCTCTCAAGAAAAGGGCTGGCGATTCAGAGCGCACAATCCGACGTCGCCATACAAGCCAAACAGCTCTTCATCTCCCGTCAGGCTACGGTGCAGGGAGTGATCGAGGCGTATTATCAAGCGGTGCTGGCGCGCGAAGAAGTGAAGGTGCGGGAGCAGGCAGTGCAGTTCGCCCAGGAAGCGGCGGAGGGATGGCGCAAACGTGAAGTGGAAGGCAGCGCGGCAGGAATCGACGTCACGCGCTCGGAAATACAGGTCTCCCAGACTCAAAACGCCCTCAACTCTCAACTGCGTCGCGCTCGCAATACGCTGGATCAGTTGATGATCGCGATCGGCACTGGTATCGGGGAGACTCCGGAGCTTATAGACAGCGTGCCGGAGCAGGAAATATCGGTTCCGCCACTGTCCGCCACCATTGAAACGGCGCTGGCAAACAGGGCTGAGTTGGTGATATCCGACCAGCGACTGAGCGATCAGGTGCGGCAGGTGGCGCAAGCGAAGGATCAACTCCGACCACGACTCGACGCCGTCGCGGGCTTCAGCAGCCGAAGAAGTTCCACCGGGTTTCTCGGCGCTTCGTTATTCGGCGATGGCGCGCTGACTACAGGCATAGAATATAGCGTGCCATTGGACAAGCTCGTGTTGCGCGAAACCCACGATACGGCCTCCCGGCAACTAGAAGTCCTGCGCAATTTGCGCCTCTTTCAGATGGAGCAGATCACGGAGCAGGTCAGATCGTCATACAGGCGGGTGGAAAGCGCGCAATCGTCCCTAGAGATTCTGGGAAAGAACAAAACCGTCGCTGAGGAAAACCTGCGCATTGCCAACAGGATGATGGAAGAGGGAGAGGGCTCCAGCCGAGACGTGCTGGATGCTCAGCAGGCTTTGACCACGGCGGACAGCAGCCTGCTTTCTGCAAAAACCGATTTATATCTCGCGCTTATCGACTTGAAGCGGGTGATGGGTGAGGACATAACACGGATGGAGTTCAAATGAAGCATCAGATAAAGCTTTGGGGATCAAGAGTGGTTATGCTTGTGCTGCTCGGGCTGGCAGTGCAACGATGGGGAGTTCCGATGTATGTGAAATACTTCAGCCCAAAAAAAACCGTGGTTTATGTACCTCAGGGCAAAGTGGCATTCGGTGACTTTACGGTAAGTTTTCATGAGATAGGCACGCTGGCCGCTGAGAGATCGGTGCCGGTATTTGGAGAGGATAACGGCAAGATCATTACCCTGGTAGCTGAGGGAACTGTCGTCAGAGCCGGGGATATGATTGCGGAAATAGACAGAAGCGATATTGAGCGCGAGATTCGCAACCAGAAACTGACGGTCAACAACGCCGAGGCCGAGGTAGCCAGGGTAGAAGAAGAATTCAGGATGCTGGTCGAGAGCAATAAAACACACTACGAAAAGCAAAAGGCCGACTATGACTTCACCCTCAATGAGCTGGATATGGCCAGAAAGACACTTGAGAAAAGAAAACGCCTGGCTGATGAGAAACTCGTTCCGCGGGATCAGGTAGAACAGGCGGAGCTTACGGTTCGGTCTAAAGAGCTTGCGGAGATGAAGGGCAAAAAGGACCTTGAACTGCAGGAAGCCGACAACAAGTCCAAAGAGAATCAGAAACAGGCGGATATGCGAAAGGTCAGATTCGCGCTGCAGACTCAACAGCGCACACTCGAAGAACTGGAGGCCAGATTGAGCAGCGGGGTTATAAAAGCCCCCGCGCCCGGCATGGTAGTCATATCAAAAACCTGGGCTGGTCCCGGAGAGTTCAGAAAGATTCAGGAAGGGGACACTATTCGAATGCGGCAGTCGATCTGCCTTCTGC
>LSQX01345329.1_pt1 | contig 33263 bp, 27 predicted proteins | sample 654561 | NCBI WGS metagenome assembly LSQX01 (sample SAMN04489861, study PRJNA283612) | anaerobic digester metagenome | isolation source: 4 biogas reactors fed with cattle manure at either 37C or 55C with and... | place: Denmark: Kongens Lyngby | collected 2014 | reverse complement strand
CTCCTTTCATTTGAACACTGAGTCTCTTGTAAAGTGTTGCGCGGTGATTGGGATGGGTCATGGTGTGTCGTCACGGTGGGTTTGGCTGCAGCCATGCGTATCACAAGCAGCCTTTGGACTGTGGACTTGTCGCGAAGTGTTCCATTAATCGGGCTGAGAGAATTGAACCCCTTTTCCGTCGAACGTTTCCCGGTTTTCAATTCCCCGCGATCTCAAAGGGGATTGCGTTATCCTGCGCGTAGCGCTGCGCGTAGGAACCTTCAAGCACCTTGAGAGTTAAATGGGGGCAGTTATCAAACGCGCCTTCACCGATGCTCTTCACGCTGGCAGGGAGCTTCACGCTTTGGATGCCGGCGCACCCGTCAAAGGCGTGGGCCCCGATGGTTGTCACGCCGGACGGAATATTGACGCCGGCCAAAACACTGCGGCCGATCCACCAAAATGGCGAGTGAAGAGAAGGTAACGCGTCGGTTGCAATGTTCAGGCTGGCGAGGCTCGTGCAGCCGTGGAAGGCATTGTCCCCGATCGTTTTGAGCAGGTAATCTTCTCCCGCGCCGGGTTCGTCAGGCGTTTCGTCACCCCCCGTTTTTGTCAGGAGGATCTCTGTCAGGCTCTTGCAGCCCGCAAACGTACTCTCGCCTAACCATTGTGTCCACGGCGGGAGCGTGATGCTCCGGAGGCTTTTGTTGTCCTTGAACGCTTCATCTCCGATGCCTACCACCGCGATCATGGCAACCGTCCCCGGAATGCCTACCACGGTCTCGCTGCCGGCATACCGCGCCAGGACATAGCCCTGTGGCTCCTGCGTGCCTCTGGTATGCATCCATCCAAAGTCGAATGATTCGTCAAAGGAGATCTGCTCAAGCTTGCCGGATTTCTGCCGGAAGAAGAGGTTTTCAGCGTCAGGGAGGGTTAGTATGAGGGCATTCGCACTCTTTCTGTACTGACACCCGGTGATCTGCCCGTTTAGGAGGATCGCCATTTCGCCGCTGCCGGCGATGAAGTATCCGTTTTCTTCCAGATGCTCATAGGGGGTTACCTGCGAAAAACTGCCGTCCCCGCGGAAGGTCCATTCGACGTACACGTTATTCCGCTTGCCGCCGAATGTTCCGATCAGAAAGGGGTCCACGGACGCCGCTGTCATCTCTTTCCCGGCTTTCTCGCGGATGTAGGGCGAGTCTGTTTTTCGGAACGTGCTTGTCTCCCCATCCATGGTGAGATACCAGTATCCGTCCTCGAAGGCGGCCCCTTCCGCTCTGGGAAGAGCGGACCAACCTCCAAATTGATCCATGGAAGGATCCTCAAATACCGTCATTTCGTATCTTTCGTCAGGAAAGAACGTGAACTGCCCGCACAGGTCCTTGTGATAACCGATCCAGGAACCGATAAGTTCCGGCGGCATCCTGAGGGGTTCCGCCGCGGCCGGGCCTGTCAGCGGAAACATAAGAGACAGTGCCGTCATCACCGCAAGCATCCTTGCGCTCTTTGACATATCGTTTCCGCTCCCTTTCTTTTCCAAACCCGGAAAGAGGTTTTGTTCACTCAAAAGGGCCGTTCGTTGTCAATCGTTCACAATATCAAAGGGGATCATCTGTTCATTTGCATAGCGCGCGGCATAGGAGCCTTCGCTCACTTTAAGCTCCAGGTTGTCACAGAAGCTGAAGGCCTTTTCGCCGATGAAGCTAAGGCTGTCGGGCAGCGCGGTTGTTGACAGGGTCTCGCACCAGGCGAATGCTTGCTGTCCTATGCCGGCAAGCCCCTTGGGCAGGGTGATCACTTCCAGCCGGTGGCACCAGTAGAAAGCAGAGTCGCCTATGTTGGTCACGTTTTCCGGGATAAGGACATTTGTCAGGTTTTCACATCGCCAGAATGCGTAGTCGGGAATATGCGAGAGGTCCTCGGGAAGACGGATACTGCTGAGGCTACGGCAATCATAGAGGGCGGCGGAACCAATGCTCTTCACATTGTCCGGGATATCAAGGCTTTCCAGGCTCAGGCAGCCGGCGAACAAGCCACCGCTCACCTTGTCGATGCCGCCGGGGATGTTGATGCTTTTCAGCATCTCGCAGTCAGAAAAGGCACCTTCACCGATCCGGGTCAGGCTGTCGGGAAGCGTAATTTCCTCAAGCCCGGAGCATCCCGTAAAGGCCAGGTCGCCAATGCTTTTGACACCTTGCGGGATAATGAAAGTGCCCAGGTTTTTGCAGTCGGCAAAAGCGGAATTCCCGATGGCCGTAAGCTTTGACCCGCCGGATCGTGTGTCGTCCTCAAAAGTGACGTCTGCCAGTTTTTCGCAGGCAAAGAACGCGGAGTCGCCGACGGTGTCAAGGCCGGACGGAAGGGTGACGCTTGTCAGCTTTTCACTGCGGGCGAAGGCGCCCGCGCCGATGCCGCTCACCGGGACACGGCCTATCTTGTCGGGGATCACGACTGCGGCTTCCTGCCCGTAATACCCCGTGATGACCCAGCCCTTGACGCCCGCGCGGTAAGAGGCCACATAGGTAAAAGAAATGTCTTGATAAGGAGAAAAGAGGAAGTCAAGAGCGCCGGACTTCCCCGCAAAACCAAGTATCGCCGCGCTCAAAAGCAGGGTGGACAGCACAGATACCAACACGAGGCGGAGAGGCCTTACCGGCCCTTTTTCCTCCCTGGCACGGTATTTTGTCAGCATGTGCTGCAAGCTCCGCTCAAACTTTTCGTCGGCACGGATATACGTGTCTTTCGGGTCATGCTCAAAACTCATGGGTTCCAATCCCCCTGCCCGTAATATTCTTTCAGTTCTTTTCTGGCGCGCGCCATCCGTGTCTTGACGGTCCCCTCGGGGACGCGCAGCATCTTGGCGATTTCCGCCACCCTGTAGTTTTCCACATAGTACAGAACGATGGGCAGGCGCAATTCTTCATCAAGCGTCATCAGCGCGTCATGCATCGCGATCTCCCCGTCCGGCGCCGGTCTGGGGTCGGGCGGATCTTCGATGATAAGTTCACGCATTCGCTGCCGCTGGATGTTGTGACATTCATTGATCAGGATGCGGATCACCCAGGTCTGCATGTAACGCTCGTCCCTTAAGCGGCCCCGATTTTCCCAAGCTTTCTCCAGGGTCTCCTGCACGGCATCCTCATAATCGCAGCGCTGGGAAAGCTGCGTGCGGCAGACCCGATAGAGTGTTTGTGTCATGTCAGTTATTCGCTGAGAAAACTCCTCACCGTTCATAATGAGCTCCTTGGGTCTTTGGCCCCTCATCTATTAGACGCGCGGAACAGGATTTTGGTTTTTGGGTTGCACGATAAGGACTCGCGTCGCACACGCGCCAAAAAAGGCCCGGCAAACGCGTTGCAGGGCCTGAGCGCATGAAGCGCCTTTTCGTTTCGTTTGCTACGGCCCCTGAACGCAGGATAGGTCATCGTCAAGGACGCAAGAGAAGGGGTTACATTGTCGGCGTTGGGAAGAAGAGGATCGATCCATCCCCCTCTATTAGGAACAGGGCCCTGTGTGTGTCTGTGCTAAATGTGAGGAACTCAAGACGGATATTCATTTCCTGATGTGTCATGACGGCATCGTCGTCAAGTGCGGACCAGCCATAGTGCTGATGGGCAGTATTGACAAATTTGCACAGCGCGAAGAGCGGCATATCCGTGACCCCGGCGAGATACCCCGAAGTGACCTTGTCAATGTTCTGTTTGGCGGAAACCGTGGGCAGCACGCGTTTGAGTTGTTCCGGCAACGGGTCGGGCCAGGGGGGAAGCGGCACATAAAACACCAGGTATTGCCCCACCGTGATGTCCAGCTGCTCTTTCTGTTCGTGATAGAGAAGCCGAATGAAGGTGAGACTCCGGGCATACTCTGTGCCTGCGTCTTTCGCGTTTTGCGGCGCATAGCCGGATGAAACAAGCAAGTCCGTGTACGCAAGGACGTCCTTAGGAGTGGTGTTTTCGTAGATCAGCTGCACGCAGTCCACCCGATTCGGGATCTCCTTAGGCGCCGAAGATCTAAAGGTGCCCCTTGTGAAAGCCGGGGTCGTGCACGAAAGCTGCGGCGTAAGCACATCGGGCCACACATTCTTGGCGGCGTCCAAAGCAAGTTCAAGCAGCAGGCACCGCGTCTTCATATCGTAGCGCACCAGCAGCGTCCGCCTGTCTTTCAGGGCTTTGTCACCGGTCAAATACCAGCGTTCCTCTTCCAACTTCCCCGCCAGCTTCAGCAACTCGGGTAGGGAGACGTCCGTGTAACCACCAAGGATGGTCTCAACGCCTCCCGATCGACTGACAGGGTGTTTGGGCGCTGCCTCATCGTGGAGCACGCTCGAAAAACCAAGCGCCTTGAGGACGTCCGTTGACGTTTCTCCTTGCCCTGCGTTTTCGGCGATCCCCGGGGACAGCAGGAGGAGGGCAAGGCAAAACGAGATGAGCATCCATGCGCCACGCACAAAATGCCTGTTCATTGTGCTCTCCTTTATGCGATTGTCACTATGGATATGAAGGTAGGTTTATGTAAATGCGTCAAACAGGACGGGGAGAATTCACGGACGACGGGAGAAGCTGGAAGAATGCAATACCCCTTTTGATGCTGCCATTATACGCTGTCTCTCTTGTCTGTTCAACTGTGTGCAAAGCGGAACGCGATTCGCGGGCAAGCAAACCACAAGGGAAAGTCGCTGCGTTTTTGCACCGATCACGTCCTCTTCATCCTGCCGCTGTCATCCCCGCTTGCGGCTTTTGCTGCGCCGATTTTCTTCCTGTATCAGTTTCAGGTAGCTGTGCAGGCGCTGAGCCGTCAGCGCTCCTTCGCTGACGGCCTTTTTGACGGCGCAGCCCGGCTCGGTTTGGTGGCTGCAGTTGCGGTACTTACAGGCGACCGCCAATGCAGTGATATCCCCAAAGGCCGCGGATACGTCGCTGTCATCCAGTTTTAGCTCCCGTATGCCGGGACTGTCGATGAGGAATCCGCCGCTTTGAAGTGGGATCAGTTCACGGTGCGTCGTCGTATGGCGGCCTTTATCTTTGTATTGGCTGATGTCCCTTGTGCGCAGGCGATCATCTCCAAGCAGCGCGTTGATCAATGTGGATTTGCCTACGCCGGAAGAGCCCAGGAGCACGGCGGTCTCCCCGCCGGACAGGAAGCTCCTCACTTCCGCTATCCCAAGGCCGCTGACCGCGGAACAGGGGATGCTCTTACGTGGCGGATGGAGGCTTTGGACAGCAGCCAGCCAGTCTTCCGCGTTTTCCACAAGGTCCGCCTTGGTGAGCAGCAGCACGGCAGGCATGCCCGCGCCGTCCGCCATGGCAAGGTAACGCTCGATGCGTCTCATATTGAATTCTTCATTCATGCTGGTGCAAAGCAGCATCAGGTCCGCGTTGGCCGCGAGCGGCTGGCTGCGGCCGCGCGCGCCTGCTTCCACGCGGCTCAGCAAGCTGCGCCGCGGCAGGAGGGAGAGGATGACGGCGTCGCCGGTCGCATCGCTGTCCCGGTCCAGCGTCACCCTGTCGCCGGTGACAAGGCTCAACCCTTGCTGCGCCAGTTGCCGTCTCAGGCCGCCGGACAGCGCGGCGCTCAGAAAGACGCCGGAAGCGGGCAAAAATACGCTGAAAAAATCATGGTGTTGGGCACTTAAATGCCCTTCAAATCGATCCACTTTTATTCCTTTCGGGGCGCAAAAAAGCGCCCGGCAGACTGTGTCTCCCGGACGCTGAACTACCCCAAAAAGACCGCTATGCCGGGAGCCATGCGGACAGGGTGATCACTTCTTCTCTCTTCATCATGCCGCACAACCCCTTTCCTTTTTTAGTCAAAATATATATACCACGCGCCGGTTCTCCTGTCAACAGGAAACGCGTGATTTTTCCTTGATAATAATGACCCGGCCGAAGAAACGCTGCGGCCGCAATACTGTATCGTTACTCCGTCACCGTTTCATAAGGCCAGTCGATAATGCCGCCGAAGTCAAAAATGCCGGTGTAGCCCATCGTCACCAGCTGCTGCGCGGCTTGGTGGCTGCGGTTGCCGCTGCGGCAGTAGACCAGGATCTCCGCATTCTTGTCAGGCAGCTGTGCGGGCGCGTCTTTTGCGATGTTGCTCACGGGCAGCAGCACCGCACCGGGGATGTGTCCCTGGGCATACTCTTCGGGCGTGCGTACGTCCAGGATGATCAGTTCATCTCCGCTGTCGATGCGCGCCTTGGCTTCTTGCGCCGTCATTTTGCGATACTCTGCCTTGGGGCTCTGCGCGGTGTCGGCGGCTGGTTCCGCTGTGGGTACCTGCGTGGCTTCCGGCGTGGATTCGATTACGGGAGTTGAGGCGGCCGTCGGCGCCTGGGTGGCCTCGGGCGGATTTGCGGCGCAGCCGCTAACCATGATGGCTACCAGCGTCAGCCCTAACGTCAATAATAGTTTTTTCATGTTTCTTTCCTTTCGGCATTTCTTCAGCGCGTCAATGCACCATGGTAACCCATGATGCCGCCGATGTTTTTAACCTGGGTATATCCCATTCGGCTCAGCATACTCGCGGCCGCGCCGCTGCGTGAGCCGGACAGGCAGTAAACATAGATCTCGGTGTCCTTATTAGGTATCAGCTTCGCTGCCAGGCTCAGATTATCCAAGGGGATCGACAGGCTGTCGGGGATGTGCCCCTCGCGGTATTCTTCCGGGGTACGCACATCCACTACCCGGATGCCGGGATCGCTCTTCACGTTCTCCATGGCCTGCGCCACGTTGAGGCTTTTGCCTCTGTTGCCAAATAGGTTAAAAATGGTCTTGCCCTCCTTGTTGATCGTTCCTTTTCATTATACCCCGTTGGGCTCTTTGAGACGGGCAGGCGCATTGCGGAACTTGGAAAAAATGGGTGATTTTGTCCCGTACAGGATTTGTGCGGCTGAGCTTCAAGCGTTTTGTATGCCAATGCGGGTGCCGCGCATGGGTTTTGCATTTGAGCCTCAGGGGTGGTAGGATGGGGCGATTGAAAAAGGTGAGGTGTCCGAAATGATTTTGGAAACCGAGAGGCTCATTCTTCGCCCCTGGCGTGAGGATGACGCGGAGGATCTGTTCCTGTACGCCCAAGACCCACGCGTCGGGCCCAGCGCCGGCTGGCCGCCGCACACGTCGGTCGAAAACAGCCGCGAAATCATCCTTACGATCCTGTCCGCTGCGGACACTTTCGCGGTGGTGCCAAAAAGCATGGGCCACGCGGCGGGCAGTATTGGCTTGACCATCGGCGCCGGAAGCAGCCTTAAGCTGCCGGCTGATGAAGCCGAGATCGGCTTCTGGATCGGCGTGCCATTTTGGGGGCAAGGGCTGATCCCCGAGGCCGTGCGCGCGCTTGCCCGGTACGGGTTTGAAGGATTTAACCTCAAAAAAATCTGGGCAGGATACTTTGACGGCAATGCAAAATCCCGCCGCGCGCAGGAAAAGAGCGGCTTTGTCTATTCCCATACGCTGGAAAATCTCGTTTGGAAACCTACAGGAGAAGTGCGGACGGAGCACGTTACGCTGCTGACGCGGGAAAAGTGGCAGGAGTTGAACAAGCTGTCCAAACGCGCCGGGTCCCAAGCGGAACGGAAGATTTGAACGATGGAAACCCCCTCCAATTTGGTCACGGTGGCGGCGGATTCGCCGCAGGTCCTCTACCTCAACCGCGCGGACCCTTTGTTCCGGTTTGTTTCAGCGCGCGTCGGTCCGCTTGCCTACCGCGTCATCGCCCGGCCCTTTTCCAACATGGTCGAAACCATCGTCGGGCAGATGCTGTCCGTAAAAGCGGCGGATTGCATTATCCGCAGGCTCTATGCGTTGTGCGGCGGCAGCCTTACGCCGGAAACATTGAACGGACTGGATGTCCCGGCGCTGCGAGGGATTGGCCTGTCGGGCGCCAAAGCGGGGTATATCCTGGCGCTGGCCGGACGCGTTGCGGAGGAGCCGGACTTTTTCGGGTTGCTTTCCCATTTCCCGGACGAAGAAGTGCTGCGGCGCCTCACCGCCCAGCGCGGCATCGGGACGTGGTCGGCCAAGATGTTCCTGATATTTGATTTGGACCGCGCCGATGTGCTGCCGTATGAAGACGGCGCGTTCCTACAGGCATACCGCTGGCTCTACGGCACCGATGACACCAAGCCCGCCGCCGTCCGCGCCCGCTGTGCGCCATGGTCGCCCTACTCCTCCCTCGCCGCACGGTACATGTATCAGGCGCTGGATATGGGTTTGACAAGGGACACTGAGACTGGCGAGCAGCTTGAAATATACAGGGCGTCGCTTGAGTCTGAAAGAGCGCAGAAATAGCGGGGCATGTGCCGGTGCGCGGCGGCTTGGATGAAATCACAGCCAAATTGTGGTGCTCCTTCCAACGTAGCTTGAAAGCTATTGCCGCATGGCAAATGTCCGTGCATTCTCCACATATTTGATTGTAAGGGAGGAGCGCCGTCCATTGGAATGGAGAAAAGTGAGTTGAGCCAAAGGAACCAAAATCTCGGACGCCTGTGACCGCGTGCACTCGCGCTCACAGGAAACGACTTCAAGATCAATTGCCCATTTTTGAACGCTGATTCACACAGCGCCCCTGGCCTCGCTTAGCGACGCGGTGCCAACAAACACTCGGGGGAAATGTCTTTGGAGGTTTATGGTCTTTGTTAACTCACGGCCTGGTAAAAAAACTGGTGGCGGACAAAAACGATACGCCCTATACGGGCCGGTTGGCAAAAAAACAACTGTCCGAAAACCAAAGATTATTCAATTGATCGCCTATTGATTTGTAATGCCGGGTCGGCGCTGCAGGCTTCCTGGATTTAGGGGAATTTTCGAAAGCCCAGTGCTGCCCCGCAGGATTCGCGAACGATCAGCGTAGCCGGCTGCAGCTGAGAGAAGGTGATGTGCTCCCTTCCGATGGAGGAGACCAATTGCTGTATCGCGGCGCGCCCGTGCTCATCCGGATGCAGGTCGACCGTTGTCAGCGGGGGACAGGTATAGGAGGAGAAAAACTGGTTGTCACAGCCGACAATGGCCATTTCCGCGGGTATGTTGATTTGCATTCGCCTCAGCTGGCGCATCGCGCCAAGGGCAACCAGGTCATTGATGCACAGCAGCGCCGTGGGCCATTCGCCTTTGGGTAATGGGTTCAGCAGTTTGATAACACCCGTTTCGCCTGCTTGCGGGCTATGGCCCGCCTCGTTCCGGTAGCGGCTGGGAAGGCCAAGGTGCTCCGCTTCGTCTATGAAGCCAAGCTCGCGCTCGCCCGCACTGCGGCTTTCATAGGAACCGCCCAGGAAAGCGATGCGCCGGTGGCCCAGGGTATATAAATGGCGCAGTGACTGCCTCACAGAGGAGGTCAGGTCACTGTAAATGTTGATGCAGTTCAAGCCGGGTATGGGGGGACAGACAGCAACGGCGGGTATCGCGCGCAAGAGCTGCTGCAATTGGCTCACCAGGCCATCGTTCAGGATGGCTTCCACGACCCCACCGGAAAGGATGACGCCATCCAGCCTGCGCTTGTCGATGAGTTCCATAAAGGGTTTCGTCATCGTCTCCTGGGGACGGATGGGAAAAAGCTGCAACGCATAACCCAGTCGCTGAGCTTCGCTGTGGGCGCCTGTAAACATGGATGCGTAGTAGGGGTGCTCAACGCCGGGCAGGATAATACCCAGGGTCCTGGTGTTTTTTTGCAACAAACCCTGCGCGAGTGAACTGGGGGTAAAACTGTGTTTGTCAATCACCGCCTGGACACGGCCGCGCGTGAGCGCGTTGACATTGCTGCGTCCTGACAAGACCCTGGACACCGTCGAAGGGGATACGCCGGCTTCCCTTGCGACATCATATATCGTAACCCGTTCTGTTTGCATACAAGCCACCCTATCCGCTTTCGTGGGGTGAATATGCATGAAAGCAGTTGCTATTCTGGAGCCTATACACCATGTGAACATATCCGCCGTGACCTAATATTGATGAAAACTCATAATATCAATGCAGTACGAACAAGCCATTATCCGCAGCCACCATACTTTTATGAACTGTGTAATCAACTGGGAATTTATGTGTTGGATGAGGCTGATGTGGAAACCCATGGTGTAACCAGGCTATATGGGGGAAACTGGGAAAGCAACTATGATTTGATTGCAGACGATCCATACTTTGGCGCTGCCATTCTGGATCGGGTAAAAAGGCTTGTTCTTAGGGACAGAAACATCCCTTGCGTTTTAATATGGTCTATGGGAAACGAGTCAGGTCATGGGGTCAACTTCGACGAAGCACTCGCGTGGACCAAACAAAATGACCCTACCAGATTGACACATTATGAACGAGCTTCATTCCCCCCGGCGGGCAGGGAAGTCAACAAGACTTCTCCGGACCTATTCAGCCGGATGTATCCTTCACTGGCGGAAATTGAATCTTACTTTACTGAACATAAAATACGGAAACCTTTCATCCTATGTGAGTATTGTCATGCAATGGGCAACGGCCCGGGTGATCTGGAGGATTACTTCAGGCTATTTGACCGCGAGGATCGCATTTGTGGAGGGTTTGTGTGGGAATGGAGTGACCATGCCCCCTACATTGGGATGAATAATAAAGGGCAGAAACGCTATCGCTATGGAGGCGACTTCGGAGAAACCCTGCACGATGGCAACTTCTGTGCCGACGGATTGGTATCGTCTGACAGAAAGCCGCATCCGGGATTGCTTGAATACAAAAATGTTTTGCGTCCGTTGCGAGTTGTGGAATTTGATGAGGTTAATGGTATTGTTACACTAAAGAATCATCTGGATTTCGCAAATGCTTCAGAATTAATTCGTTTGGAATGCATTATCAGCGGGGGAAACCTCCCGGAAGAGAAGGTTATCGTTACCGCGAATCAACTCAAAATTCCACCCCGAGAAACGGGAAAGATCAGACTCCCGCTACGAAAGAATGGAGCATGCGTCATTCGTCAAGTATTGAGCATTGACTGTCAGTGGGCGGCTGCCGGACATGAACTGGGATTTGAGCAAATCGGGCAACCGGAGATCAACTGCACCCTATCACGCAGTAACGGAACTGGAGTCAACTTGGAACGCATTAACGATCGTTACCTGAAGATACTTGGTACGGAATTCGAATACACATATGATTGTATGATCGGATTGTTTTCCGAGATGAAGTACCAAGGAAATGAAATCCTGGAAATGCCGATGGCCTGGAATCTATGGCGCGCTCCTACAGACAATGATCGAGAAATTAGGGCCGAATGGGAGAGAACACAGCTTCGCTATGCTGTTTGCAGGGCGCATGCTACCGTTGTGAGGAAGGAAGAAAACTACTCACATAAAGATAGTATATGCATTGCTTCTGACATCCGATTGAGTGCTCAATCTGTTGGTGTGCTGTTGACCGGAAAAGAATCGTGGACGGTATATCCGGATGGAAAATTACAGTGGAGTGTGAGGCTGCATCGGCATAGGGAAGTATTACCATTGCCACGGATCGGAATCCGATTGATGATTCCCAAATGCATGGATAGGTTGGCTTACTTCGGAATGGGACCGAGCGAGAGTTATTCTGATATGCATCAAGCTGCTGTGATTGGTTGGTTTGAAGGTTCCGTGCGTGAACAGTACTGCCATCCATTGAAACCACAGGAATGTGGAAGCCATAGTGATTGCAGGGCATGCATGTTACATGGGCCGGACAATGCTTTCAGCGTGATTGGCGAGAAATTCAGTTTTTCCGCATTGAACTATACACAGGAAGAACTTACGGATGTACGACATGATGATGAATTGAATGAGTCAGAGAGTATTGTTCTGTGTTTGGATTTGGCTCAAAGAGGGATTGGCTCTGCAAGCTGCGGGCCTGTTTTGCTGTCGAAGTATGAGACTCCCGCTGAAATAATGTGTGAATTAGCCATTGCTCCGTACAGCATGAGTATCGTGAAGCATTGAATGGTTTGGAAATGTGTTTGAATGGATATTTTCTTTGGTGTTTGCATTACATTTTGCATGATGGAGTACACTATGTGTTTAGGTGAAAGAACTCAGCTGTCTCGCCAAACAGCAGGCACGTTCTCGTACTTCGGGTGTCTGATTTCTCGATGAATACAGTCGCGAAAGCGTAGGGAGAGCCCCAAACCCTTTGATAATACAAATAATGCCACACTCTGGTGGGGTAGAAGTTTACCGTTGAAGAGCTCATCATTGTATTTTGTTACGTCATCGCGCAGCTTGGAAGATGAAAAACGCCCGGGATGCGGCCATGAAGACACGCGACATTGCATTATTGTTTGGCGGAACAGGGTTTTTCCGAATAGCCACAAAGAGGAGAGCAAATTGAAAAACCCGCCCTTTGCTTGGGTTGTGAAAAACGTGGGTTTCGACTATACTTTTGTCCTATGGGCAAGTTATCAGGACAAAAAAGAGCAGGAAAAGCGTTGGAAGCAGGATGAGGAATAACACAACACCGGACGACAAATTTATCAGAATGACCCAGGCTCCCGTAAAGGGACTCATAATCCGTATGGCAATACCCACGATCATCTCTATGCTGGTGACCTCGATCTACAACATGGCGGATACTTTTTTTGTGGGGCAGTTGAATAACACCAGTGCCACAGGCGCTATCGGCATTGTGTTTCCTTTGATGGCCATCATACAGGGTATTGGCTTCACCTTCGGTCAGGGTTCAGGCAATTCGATGTCACGAAGCCTTGGCAGGCAGGATCGTGCAGCTGCGGAAAGAATGTCGGCTTCCGGTTTTTACAGCGCATTCCTGGCGGGGATCCTGTTAGCGGTGTTGGGACTTACGTTCAATTCATCGCTTATGAGCCTGCTGGGCTCCACACCGACAATTTTGCCATACGCGGTTGAGTACGTACACTTCATTCTGCCCGGAGCGCCCTGGCTGATGGCATCGCTTGTACTCAATAACCAACTCAGGCTTCAGGGAAGTGCGTTTTTTGCGATGATCGGGATCGGGTTTGGCGCGCTGCTGAATATCGCGCTGGATCCGCTATTTATCTTTACCTTGAATATGGGGGTATCGGGCGCTGCATTGGCAACATCGATCAGTCAGTTTGTCAGCTTTTGGATCCTGCTGGCGGCTACCAGGAAAGGCGGTAACATTGTTCCGAGATTGCGCAATTTCTCTTTTAAACTATCACAGTATAAAGAGATCCTGCGCGGTGGCATGCCTTCCTTCTGGCGGCAGGGGTTGGGCAGCATTGCTTCGATGATGCTCAACGTCGCGGCCGGGGCGTTTGGTGATTGGGCCGTTGCCGGTATGACAATCGTGACCCGGATGATGATGTTTGCAGCATCTGCGATCATCGGATTTGGCCAGGGATTTCAGCCGGTCTGCGGTTTCAACTATGGCGCGAAGCTTTATGGGCGCGTGAGAAAGGGATTCATTTTCACACTTCAGGTCATGCTCGTTTGGATGCTGCTTATTTCCATCGCGGGCGTTGTTTTCGCACCAAGAATCATTTCGCTGTTCTCACAAGACGAGGAGGTGATCCGCTTTGGTTCAAGCGTCCTGCGCTATCATTGTTATGTTTTCCCGCTGATGTCTTTGCTGTTTTCCAGCAACATGATGCTGCAGAACATCGGCAGCACCATGCGGGCGTCTTTATTATCCATGGCGCGACAAGGCATCTTTTTCATCCCGGCAATTCTGATCTTGCCGAAGCTTTTTGGCCTCTTTGGGCTGCAAATCGTGCAGCCGGTGGCCGATGCATGCGCCTTTTTATTGACTATACCACTTGTGAGACCTGTATTAAACGAATTGAAGCAAGGCGGAGCGAAGGAAGTCAAGGGATAGGGAAAAGGCGCAACTGTGAAGAGAATGCTTGGGAGCTGTTTATCGCTCATAAGCATTCTTTTTCTGGTGCGCGGTTGAGTCCGCTTCTGTATGTAGTGGCAGAGCACACAGGCGTTCGCGACTCCGCCCGGCGATTGGGGGATGGCAAGCCGGAAGCAAGGTTTGTTCGTATCACTCGCTAAGTTCTGTCAGCCGGGCAGCCAGGTTGCACCACAGGCGCCCGTAGTGCGTCCATTGCAGAAACTTGGGCGATCCCCAGTGCGGTGCACAATCCGATGTAAAAGCCGCGCTGCGACCCTTGCCAAAGCTGCCTACCGCGATGAAGGGATCGCCGCAGATGGCGGCCAGCACCTCGCCGCGGTTCGGATCCGGCAGCGTTTTGTCGTAGTCGCCATTCTCCAGCGCTTGCCTGAGCCGGCCTACGTTCTCAAAAAATCCCGAAGTGGTCATGGAAACGGCTCCCCTAATGTGCACCGCGTGGCCCACATAGGATACGCCGCAGATCAATATCCTTTTCACGGCTTCTTCTCCTTTCCGCCCGGACGTTCATATAAACGCGAACTTGGCCTGCCCCTGTCGATTTGTTATTTGATAGGTTGGCAAATACCGTACATCGGCAAAAGTGTTACTTTCCAAGCTTAGTTTCATTTTATCACACGCCGTTGAGGTGCTTAAGGATACATGCAACGCATTTGGATGATGTAGAGCAAATCATCAGTTCCTTAACACTTGGCCGCTGCTCAAGCTCCGGTCCATGTAGAAGCATCTTTCCAACACGAGCATCATTGATTTTGTTGGACAGAATAGCACCACTGATGGCGAATTTGCTCGGGCAAAAAGGGTGCAGGCAGTCCACCACGACTCTGCCAAAGTGAATGATGTTGTATTTGCATATGCGAAGGGCGCGAATACCAGTGGGTTTTGTCTTTTGTTGTGGGCTCGGATCCATGATACTCGACCATTAAGAGATCCATGACGCGGGGCATATATGATGTCAACCATACCTGTTGTTTGTTGTATTGAGCTAAAAATCGCAGTAATCACTTGGTTTTGCGAAGCGCCGGAACATTTAAGACCATCCCGTCTTCAGCGAAACTTGAAATCCATGACAAAAAGGTGTATACTTCTTTTAGGGTTAGCTATATCGATATATGGTTAGCGAAATTTTCATAACAGGAAAGGGGACTCAGTCATGAAGAAGTTACTTTCTTTACTGGTGGCAATTGCAATGTTGCTGTCTTTGATGGCAGCAGCCACTGCACAATCACCGGTAGTTCTGACGATGGGATCATGGGAGAACACAGCCGCCGCCGTAATTCAAGAGATGCTTGACGCCTACAAGGAGGTATCAGGGATCGAGATTCGGTTTGAACCAACCCAAGCAGACCAATATAACGCCGCGCTTCGGCTGCAGTTGGATAATGGAACGGGCCCGGATCTATTCTACTCAAGAAGCTATGCCACCGGGCAAGAGTTGCATGACGCCGGGTTTAACATGAATTGCTCCGAAATTCCCGGTGTGTTGGAGAACTTCGCACCCAGCAGCCTTGAGCCCTGGCAGGCTGACGACGGTATAGTATTCGCTGTCCCGGTGGCAGCCGTATCACACGTTGTCTACTACAATTCAGCGTACTTCGAGGAAAAAGGTCTCTCAACCCCCGAAACTTTCGAAGAGTTCCTTGCTTTGTGTGAGGAAATCAAAGCCTTTGGTGATATGTATCCTTTGGCAAACGGTATCGCATCCGAGTGGGATATTCTTGAATGTGTGTACCTTGGTATGTTGCCCAATTACGTTGGAGGTCCGGAAGAACGTGCCTTGTATGAAGCGGGCAGTGCGAAAATGAATGACGACAAATTCCTTAAATCGCTGGAAGACTTTGCCGCGCTGACCAAATATTTCCCCGATGGGTTTGAGTCTGTTCAATACGGAGACGGTCCCGCCCTCATGGCGACCGGTCAGGCAGCCATGTTTATCGATGGCAGCTGGTCAAGCGGCACTTTTGCCCGTATGTATGACTTTAGTGACATCGGTGCATTTGCCATCCCCGCACCGGAGGGATTCACTCCCGGTATGGCTTTCCATCCTGACTATGCCATTGCCGGCAATTCGGCAACGAAATATCCTCAAGAGGTAAAGGATTTCCTGGCATGGATAGCCTCGCCTGAAGGCGCGCAAAATGCTGCTAACCACATGCCGCAAGGATTCTTCCCTATGATCAACGCGCCCATTACCATGGATGACGAGTTGTCAAACGGTATCCTTGGGCTTAATGAGGGCAGAACGCTGGATGCGCGTTTCATATGGCCCAGGATGATGGATCTGTACAGCGCTATGCGCTCGAATTTGGACGCCATTGCAAAAGGTGAAATGACTGCCCAACAGGCAGCGGATGATTTTGCCAAACTGCAAGCTGATCTGTTATCGAAATAGTTCATGGTGAACCGGGACGGGGATGTCTTTCATCCCCGTCTTTTCTTTAGAAAGGTAAGTGATATCCATGCGTAAGAGGAGTGGATTGCGACGCTATGGTGCAGGAAGTGTACATCCGGGCGGATTTTATTGGCAATGGTATCTGATACCTGCATTACTATTGTATAGTATTTTCATGGCATATCCGATGATCGACTCAGTGCGCCTGAGCTTATTTGCGGGCACGACCGGTACACGCGCATTTGTTGGGTTTGACAATTATTCGCGTTTGTTCACCGACCCCCTTATCTCCAAAAGATTTCTGAATGCGTTTGGCAACACATGGGTATTCTTCGCGTTTCATATGCTGCTGCAGAACGTGCTTGGTATGATGTTTGCCGTTGTACTCACCAACCGCACCATGAGAGGGCGGACGATTTATCAGACCATTGTTTTTGTCCCTTGCACAATTGCTGTGCTGGTCACCGGCTACCTGTTTAAGCTGATACTTAATCCCGTATGGACGGGAAGGATACTGCGTGACGCAGGGCTGGCTTTCCTGGCCAAACCGTGGCTGGGAATGGAGAGCAGTGCGTTGAATATCGTATCTCTTGTGTCAGTATGGCAATGGGTCGGCATTCCAACCATGATGTTCATTGCCGGTTTGCAGGGTATCTCTGATGACCTGATCGAAGCCGCCACCATTGACGGTGCTGATTCCTGGAAGACGTTTTGGAAGATCAAACTGCCGCTGATCATGCCTGTTGTGGGCATGATAGCAATCATGACATTTGTTAGCAATTTCAACGCTTTTGACATCGTTTACGCCATGGAGACTCCCAACGGCGCGCCCAACTATGCAACGGACATTATCGGCACAATGTTTTATCGCTATGGCGTGGCAGGGGAACATCCGACCGGTATTCCTCAGCCCGGTGTTGGCGCGGCCATCTCAACTGTTATCTTCATCATGTTGTTGATAGGCGTTATTCCAACGCTTTCAAGGACACGCAGAAAGGAGGACTAGGGAAATGGCCGCAAACGAAAAGCGCACAAAGAGCATGCGTATCGCTAACATGCATATTCCATCACATGGGCTCATGTTGTTTTGGAGTATTATTGCATTGTTCCCCTTTTATATGCTCATTGTCAATTCTTTCAAGTCAGGGCTTCAGATATATGCAAATCCCTTTGGATTGCCCACTGAATGGACACTGGCCAATTACGAATACATTATAGAGGCAAGCAATTTTTTCATGTATTTTGGCAACAGCTTTCTTGTTGTCTCTGTGTCGCTGTTCTTCATTCTCCTTTTGGGGTCGCTTGCCGCTTATGCGCTGGCACACTGGCGAAGCACAGTGTCTACCGCGATTTACTTTTTCTTCATCATTGGCATGATGCTGCCCATCAAGATCGCTACTATCCGCCTGATGGAAATCATCAAATCGCTTGGATTGATGAACACGCTGTGGTCACTCTTCCCAATCTACATAGCCATGGGATTACCCTTTGCAGTGTTCATTCTGACGGAATTCATCCGCGGTTTGCCAATTGACCTGTATGAGGCGGCTTATATCGACGGCGCTAAACGCAGCAAAATATACTATAGCATCGTTTTGCCCCTGATCAAGCCGGCACTCGCAACCGTCGCCATCTATAACCTGGTTCCCATATGGAATGATTTGTGGTTCCCGTTGATATTTATTACAGCTGACAATCAAAAAACTGTGTTGCTTGCTGTCACGAAGCTGCAGGGGCAATACGCAACCGATTGGCCGCGCGTATTTGCCTTGCTCACGCTGTCAGCTTTGCCTGTCATCACACTTTATCTTCTGTTCTCACGCAATTTTGTTGCCGGATTGACGGCCGGTGCCATCAAAGGATAACCGACATCGTCAAGGAATGGCGGAGATCTTCATTCGTTGAGCCATTACTCCGGCGGGAAGACTGCCGGTGGGTCGGATCAACCTCGCTTCTTGTATGGGCTTTGGGAAAGCTCCTCGACTAATCTGGGAAATTGTGTTGCGGAAGAATTCTCTCGGGTCTTTTCTCATTATTTCTCGTCAAGTCCTGTTGAAGATGAACCCGGATTTGATGATCCGGATTAGCTTCTACAGGGAAAAGCGCAGGTGTATCTGAAGCGTTTTAGCAAGGAGAATCCTCATAAATCCAGGATTTTGCGTGAAAGTGTTCCACGATTCTCAAGTGCATAATAGATGCAACAGTCTTCCCCATAACAGCAGTGTTTTCAGAATCATTTTTTTTGAAATACAGCTCGAAAGGAACGTGAAAATAGTGCATAATGATTCCTGCCCTGAACGCGAAGCCAATCGTACCGGATTGGAGACAGGATGAAGAGGAGTTGGAAAAATGACTGTTGCAGATAAGAGCTTGAAGGAACGAATGTTTGGGCTTGCGCAGTGCAGTTGGGATGGCAAAATCCAGTTCACCCAAGGTGGAGAACTGCGTATTGGGTGGACTGAGGCAGGCGTACTCGATATTGAAGCGCCTGATTTGTCAGGCAGAGCACGCGGCCTCTTTTTGGCAGCACAGTCGATCAAGAATGGAAAACCCTTCCCGCCGCCGCAAAAAAGGCATTTTGCATCGTGCGGTGGTATGCTCGACGTTTCACGCGGAGGCGTTCTAAAGGTCGCCGCCGTTAAAAAGTGGATCGATTGCCAAGCGGCTCTCGGATTAAACTTATTGATGTTATATACCGAAGATATCTATGAAATAAAAGAATATCCCCATTTTGGCTATTTGCGTGGCCGGTACTCAAAAGAGGAACTCTCGGAAATTGATCTGTACGCTTATGAGAGTGGTATAGAGCTGGTGCCGTGCATTCAGACTTTGGCCCACCTATCTCAGTTTCTGCAGTGGAGCGACAGCGAGACGCTGAAGGATACCGGTGATTGCCTGCTGATAGATGACGAGGAGACCCATCGTTTTGTTGAGGCAGAGATCAGCGCCATAAGACAATGTTTTCGCAGTAATCGTATCCATATCGGCATGGATGAAGCGCATGGAGTCGGGCTTGGCCGCTACTTTTTGAAATATGGACAGACGAATCGGTATGATCTCCTGATTCGCCATTTGAACCGCGTGGTATCAATTTGCGAGAAATATAACTTCGCACCCATTATGTGGAGTGACATGTTTTTCCGCATTGGGTCAAAGGACAACGAGTATTACGATCTGGATGTCAATATCCCGCAAGCTGTCGCTGATGCGATTCCAAACGTGGCGCTGTGCTATTGGGACTATTACCATTTTGATGAGGACTTCTATCATCAAATGCTGAATAAACATGCGAGCTTGGACAGGGAGATCGTGTTCGCGTGCGGCAATTGGACTTGGACAGGCTTCCTGCCGCACATCAAAAGAACAAAGGCAACTATGGTGCCGGGATTGCGGGCTTGTCTTGAGCATGGCGTGCAAACAGTCATCGCCACATTATGGGAAGACGACGGGTGTGAAACTGATCACTTTTTGGGCATGCCGCAAATGGCCATCCTATCGGAATACTGCTGGTTGGGCAGTCAATGCACAGATGCCGAAATAGACTCAATGGGGTCCGCTGTTTCGGGCTTGGATACAGAATGTTTTGCGTCATTTGGTGATTTCTATATAGACAACGACGATAACCGTCCGGGGAAGGGTTTGTTCTATTGTGATCTTTTGTACCTGCTCACTTATCAACTTTGGGATCTCAATGGATACGATGAGCAGCTGAAGCATGCCATTGATGTGCTGACTCCCCGTGTTTCTGATCCGCGCTGTCTTTATGCGTATTTGCTGATGGAGATTGTCCGGCAGAAACTCAAGTGGGCTGATACTTTTCAGTTTGCCTATCAGGCAAAAGACCACGAAAAAATGGAACATATGGTGAAAGAGGACATCCCCAGAATACGTGAATTGTACAAGCGTTTCTTTATCGTGTGGCGTGAACAATGGGAAAAAAACAAAAAACGCTCGGGGTGGGAGACTCACTGCATTCGTATAGGCGGGCTGCTCCTTAGAATTGACGACGTGCAATTTACGTTGTTGCGCTGGCTGGACGGAGATATTCCGTACCTGGACGAGCTGGTCGATGCACCTCTTCCTGCGGCAAGGCGGGGGAGATTGCAGGACTACAACGCCTTTACCTTTCCACAATATCACGAGTAAACAGGAAACAACTTTGCACTGAAGAGGTGGCGGTCAATTGCACCAACTCGTTTATGGTATGTTTTTCCTTCATTGAGCGGCATGAAAGATGAAAAACAGCCTATAATGATGGAAAAGGTTGCAGCGAATTGCTGTTTCATGCAGACAGAGAGATTGTTAGCGCCACGTAACAGTGCGCGGGAGTGGAGAGAAGGTTCTGTTACCCTGTCTGGACTTTAGCCATTTCTGTTCATGCTATTGCATGCATAATTGCCTGCCCTGAGCACGCGCGTCGAGTACAACGCAATTACTGCGCAGTTTCTGTATGTTTCCATTTTGTTGACGTCTATTTCAGCATTCTCCAGAGTGTTGTTCGGCTGATGCCCAAGCGCTCTACTGCACGCGTACGATTCATTCCCTCCTCTTCCAGTACTGCGCGTACCACTCGTACATTTATCTCTTCAAGAGTACCGTCCAGAGCAACACAGCCGTTTGTCAGAGGTGAAGATGTCCTTTCATTGAACATAGCCGCCTTTAGGTTAGCTGCTGTTATGATTTCGTCTGCGGATGAAACCAGCGCTTGCCGAATGACACGGCGCAACTCGTCGTGGTTGCCCGGCCATCGGTTTTCCTTCAGCATCGTTAACGCTTCCGGCGTAAAGCCAAGAGCCTGTCGTCCTGTCTCGATATTGAGTGTGCTCAGGTACAAAGCCGCCAGGCTGGGAATATCGTTGGTCCTTTCATGCAAGGACGGCAAATTCAGAAAAGCGCAGCCCGATTCTTCAAGAAAAGCTTTCAGACCTTTTGAAAGGTTGCCGCGAGAGCTGTAAAGGATTCGGCTTCGCTTGTGCAATCTCGTATTTTTGGCATAGTTCATATACAAACGTAGAAGCGCTTCCGGAAGCGTGTCAATATTCGCAAAGTAAATGTTGAGTTGATTTTCGCTCAGCGGCGAATCCTCACATTCCAACAGCCAGCGCAGTGCGATTTCATCGATAATGGCGCAGTCCACAGTCAGGATGGTGTGCAAGCTCCATTGTCCCGATTGATAAAGCGCTTTGACAATACCGGCGATTGGCGTGCCCTCTTCCCCGGAAACCAGCACCGGTATCAGGGTTTTTCCAAGCTTTTCGGCGCTATCCAGCACGTTTCTCATAATGCCCAGGCTGTCAATGGGCTCCGCTCGCGCAATATCGTTGTCATCCAGCATATGATAGTATTCCACGACATTTGCTTTAGATCCTGGCAACAGCTGCTTCTTTTCAACATAGAATATCGCAAGTTCACCTGACTTTTGTAATATGCGATATCCCTTGATATTCCACGCGTAGCCTTTTGACTTGCGCGTCAAGCGAAGTTCTCCCTTGGAAAACACGAGACGAAGACACTCGCTGATAGCGCGAAAAACGCGTGGAAACTCCATCTGATCTGAAGACAGATTGGAGTAGAGCATCTTCTCATTTTTATCGAACACAACAACATTTAACTCGCTGTGATCCAAGACATCCCGAAAGATTATCTCACGCTCTCCAAGGTCGGCGATAACCGTTTGCAGTCTGACGGCTTCGGAGAAAGCAGATTGAACACTTTCTGTCCCCGAGGCGATCAGGATAGCGTTCAGTTTCATTTCCTGCGCAGTTGTAACGGCAATCACATCCCCCAATATCAGCTCAACGCCCTGCTCCTTTAGTTTGGCGATTACTGTCTTTGCTTCCTGCGCATTGTGAATGGTATGAATTTCTTCATCCTGTTCGACAAGGTCGAACAATTTCGCCGCAATGCCCGCGATGGCCGGGAACGCAACGATTGCGCGGCGGTAGGGCATGTTCCGTGCCAAACGCACAAGGCGCAGTACATCCAGCACCGTAGGGACAATATCCACTACAGGCAATGGAAGGTTTTCCTTAAGGAGTTCCGCCGTACCGCCGCGCGACAGAATGATGTCAAACCCCTTCTCCATCTGAGAGCGGGCAATACCAAGGCCTTCGGACAGATCACCGACAAATATGCTCAAGTCGATCTCTGCGCTGCGCAGCTTTGCCTCGTCGACAAGAACTTCCTGCAACCCCTCATAAGGTGCAACAGCCAGAATTCGAGTCTTTTCCATTTTCTCCACCCCGTCATTCAGAATCAACAATAATGTTTCAAAATGTTACATGAATCATACCACGCAGAATGGATTAACGCAACAGAAACGATAATTATCCTCGATGTTTCAAATTGCACCAAACATCCGCCTGTTTTGCATTTGAACTTGGCGCGATGTGTTCTATACTGAAATCACTTTAGGAGACAGAAACTTTTTTCCCCAACACTAATTTCCTTTTACGGCACTTTGAGGTAAGTTGAATGTTTGAACTCTTTATCCTGGCAGATGATCTGACCGGCGCTCTGGACACGTCGGTCCAGTTTGCTGCGCAGGGGGTGTCGACGCTTGTCGTAATTGACGAAGCTTTTGATTTTTGCGGGCATGAAGGAACTGAATCCGTCCTCGTCATGAGCATCGCCACTCGTCATGTGGAAAACAGCGAAGCTTACCGCAGAGTTTATGATGTATCCCGGCGGGCTGTTGAAGCCGGGATACCCTATTTATTCAAAAAGACGGACTCAATCCTTCGAGGGAACGTTGCAAGCGAGTTAGTCGCAATGATGGATGCCTCAGGCGCCATGCGTCTGGATTTTCTGCCTGCTTTTCCTGCGTTGGGCAGAACGACAGTCAACGGGGAGCAACTGCTGGACGGTCATCCCATTCACGAGACCGTGTTTGGCAGCGATCTTTTGGAGCCCGTAACAAATTCCTTTATCCCTGATATCATCTCACAGGTGAGTGACATACGCTGCAACGTCATCCGCTCGGGAGAGAGCGCACAGGTTTTAGAGGAAAAGCATATAAATATCTACGACGCGGAAACGGATGAAGATTTGCGCCGCATTGTCAGTGGCCTTTACCGCGAAAATGCTTTGCGCGTCATGGCCGGCTGTGCGGGATTGGGCAGCGTGCTGCATGACACCCTGCCGTTAAAGGACCGCATTGCTCCACGGGATGAGCCGCGAGGCAAATTGCTTGTCGTATGCGGTACTGTTAATCCCATTACGCGGAAACAACTGGACTATGCCCAATCGCACGGATTTTCCCGAGTTACGTTGTCCCCCGACCAGAAATTTAGCCGCTCGGCGCTTTCACAGGATCTAATTATCCGTCTCATGCAATTACACAAAGCTGAAACCCCCGTCATTCTGGATGTCGCCGAGGATTTGAGGGCAAATTGCGAGGCCAATTGCACGAAGGAAGCAGCGGCAAAAGAAACGCGGGATGTTGTTGCAGGAAACCTAGGCTGGCTTGTAAGGGAACTATGGCAGCGCGGAGTTCGCGCAACACTGATGGTTACCGGTGGTGACACGCTGCTGGCTGTATTGGAAGCTCTGAATTGTAGAGAAATACACCCGATCCGCGAAATTCGTCCGGGCGTAGTGCTTTCGGAATGCGCATCTGAAGGACAGCGTTTGCCGGTCATTTCCAAATCCGGCGGCTTTGGTGCCAGGACGCTGTTAATCGATATTGCGGAAGAAGTGGAGCGGAAAAATGAAGGGACGAAATAGCATGTCCGAATATTCTCTCCGGATGCCCGGCGCTGTCTATGCAGGAGATCGCGTCATCGAAAAACTGCCTGAGATTCTCAAAGGTGCAAAGCGCGTGGCACTATTTACGGACAAAGGCGTCAGAAACGCAGGTCTTGTGGAAAGCACCCTTGCTGTATTGGGGGACGGTGGCCTTCACATCGAAATTCTGGATGATTTGCCCGCTGAACCAACCATATATCAAGCTGCTGAGAATATTTCGCGCTTCCGAGCGATCCACGCGGACCATATTATCGCCATTGGTGGCGGCAGTGTTATGGATATTGCAAAACTCGCAAGCGTACTGGACACGGATGCCTATAGTATCTTTGACTTGCTGGATGATTCCGCTCTCGCGCATAAGTGTGTTCCGACATTGATGATTCCTACAACCGCCGGTACCGGCGCTGAAGCTACACCCAACGCGATTATAACGGTGCCCGAGAAGTCACTCAAGGTAGGGATCGTCAACTTTGACATGATAGCTGATGCTGTCGTGCTGGATGCTGAGATGCTTCGCCATCTGCCAAGAAAAATCGCAGCCTCAACCGGTATTGATGCGCTGGCGCACGCCATCGAGTGTTTTACATCAAAAAAGGCAACTCCTTTCAGTGATATGGTAGCCTTGGAAGCTTTTCGCCTGATTGAGAAGAGTATTGAGCGCGCCTGTGATGAATCAAACCAGGATATGAAAGCCAAGTCAGACATGCTGCTCGCCTCATTTTATGCGGGCGTCGCCATTTCTGCGGCGGGCACCACAGCCGTTCATGCCCTCAGTTACCCGCTGGGTGGACGCTATCAAATTGCCCACGGAATCTCAAATGCTATCCTCCTGATGCCCGTGATGCGTTTCAACGAACCGGTTTGCCAGACGCGTTTCGCTGCGGTTTATGATACGGTCAGGCCGGGCGGGGAGGAAAAGACAGTCCTGTCAAAATCTTCCTGGGTACTTAATCGCATGGATGAGATCGTGCAAAACGTAGGCATCGTGCCAAGTCTTCAACCCTACGGCATAGGTTCGGGTGAACTTGATGCGTTGGTCCGGGCGGGAATGCAGGTCACTCGCCTGCTGGTCAACAATCTTCGGCCTGTCACCTCGGATGATGCAAGGAAAATATATATGGAGGTAATTTAGGCATGGCACTGCAGATACGCGGTATTATTTCGCCGATCCTGACGCCTATGAACGTGGATGAGTCCGTCAACGAGACTGAACTTCGCAATCAGGTGAACCGCATGATATCAGGCGGCGTCCACGGCATTTTCTGCCTTGGGACCAACGGTGAAGGATACATCCTCAGTGATTTGGAAAAAGAACGAATTTTGGCGATTGTTATTGACGAAGCGGCCAAACGCGTGCCAGTTTACGCGGGCACAGGCAGCATAGGCACACGGGATACGATCCGCCTTTCAAAGGCTGCCGAACGCCTCGGCGCGGATGCGCTCTCCATAATTACTCCTTCTTTCGCAGCTGCGTCCCAAAACGAACTGTTTGAGCACTATAAGGCTGTGGCCGAAGCTGTCCATACGCCCATCGTGCTGTACAACATTCCCGCGCGCACAGGTAACAGTCTTGCTCCCGCTACGGTGGCACGCCTTGCCAATGTTGATAATATTGTGGGTGTCAAGGACTCAAGCGGAAACTTCGACAACATGAAGCAATATATCGAAGTTACGAAGAATTGCAAATTTGCCGTACTCTCAGGCAATGATTCGCTGATTATCTGGTGTCTTCTCGCAGGCGGAGAGGGCGGTATTGCCGGATGTGCCAACGTGTATCCCAAAACCATGTCCTCTATCTACGATCTTTACATATCCGGCGACCTAGAGCGTGCCATGGAGGTTCAAGATTCGATACGTTCATTCAGAAATTGCTTCAAATATGGAAACCCCAACACGATTGTCAAAACCGCTGTCGAATTACTGGGTCACCCGGTCGGAAAATGCAGGAAGCCATTTTACTCGCTGCCTGAAGAGGGCGTTACCGCGCTCAAGGCTGTACTGAAGGAAAACAAGGAAAAAGGAATGGAATGATACCGGTATTGTTTTTTCGGACCGGTTCAGAAATATATTATCGGAGGGAAACATCATGAAAAAAACCCTGGCTATCGTACTGTCACTGGTTCTGGTGCTGGCTATGACGAGCACTGCATTGTCCGAACTGACAAATCCCGTCGAACTGTCCTTTGCGGCGCAGGAAGTTGGTACGGGCGCGTACACGTATGCAGCAGCGCTTCAATCCGTCATGCTCAAAACGCTTCCTGAGGGCTCCAAGATCGACATTACAACCAACTCACCCGGCGGCGTGGGTGCCCCAATACTGATCAATAACGATGAAACCGTCAACCTCATCATGTCCAATGCCGGACCCGCACGCTGGTCGTTTGAAACGGGCATTCTGGAGAATGAACCAACAACTGACATTGCAGCGCTGGCCGGCGGTATGGGCCATGACTTCGTCAATGTCATGTTTACACAGAAATTTGTGGACGCTACCGGTATCAATACTATTGAAGACCTGGTGGCAAAGGAATACCCTGTGAAGGTCGTCATAAAGAAGAACGGAACGTTCGGTGAACTAAGCGCCGAAAAAGTGTTTGAAGCGCTGGGTGTAACCTTTGAAGACATTGCTTCCTGGGGTGGCGTTGTCGAAAAGACCGGCGGCGACGCTATTAAGAGCGGGCTGCAGGACGACCTGTATGACATGACTGTTGATCATCTGGCTGCCGGCCAGGCGAATACCACCGAGCTCTCGATGAACCACGACATGTACTCCGTCCAGATGTCCGACGAGACGCTCGCCAAGCTCTACGAAATGGGATATGACTACGTAACCGTAGAGCCCAACACCTGGCGTCGCCAGGAGACTGAGATAAAAACCGTTGGTTCGCAGCAGGTAGTTCTGGTACACGCTGATATGGACGAAGAGCTTGCGTATGCGTTGACCAAGGGTATCTGTGAAGGCGCAGCTGTACTGGGCGAAGCCGTTGCTGCCATGAAGTATTTCAATCCCGAGACGGCCGGTTCCCTGCAGCTGACCGGCGTAGCCCTGCATCCCGGCGCAGTGCGCTATTTTGCCGAAATGGGATATCCGGTAAAATAACTTTCCCTTAATTGTCACGGGCGGGTTGCCCGCCCGTGACAATATCCCCTCTGGCAGAAAAGCGCCTACATAAGGTATGGTGCCGGCCGCGATACGTTTTGGGATGATATTGGCAATTGGAGGTATTCAGGTGAAAACTAGGAAGATCACACCAAGAATAATGCTGACGTTGGTTTTCGTCGTGCTATTTTTTGGTTTTCAGATGTATCTTGCGTTGGTGAAGCAATTGCCTCCCATGCGCCAAAGTCCGCTTCATTTAATTCTTGCGCTGGTGTTGATATATTTGAACTACCCGGTGAATAAGAAGCATCCTGAGCGCAGATGGATGCACGTGATTGACGCGGCAGCCTATCTGGGTATCGCATTTATGCTATTTTATGTCGTGACGCAGAGTGCCAGGCTCATTGAGCGCGTACCATTTATCGAAAAAGTCAGCTCTCTGGACACCGTTTTCATGGTGGTTACAGTAGTCCTGCTGTTGGAAGCGGTGCGCAGAACGCTTGGGAATGTGCTGATGATCTTCATCATTGCGTTTATCGCCTATGCTGTGCTGTCTCCCTATTTGCCTGGGATACTGCATACAAAACCGAAGCCCTTCTCGCGATTCCTTTCCCAGTTCGTGGAGGGAATGACCATGGGCGAGTCCGGTGTGTTCGGAACACCGCTTTATACGTCGGCGAGCAGTCTCTTTTACTTTATTGTGTTTGGTGTCTTTTTCTCGGCCTGCGGAGGCGGACAGTTGCTAATAGATATTGGCATGAAGCTGTCCAACAAAAGTTCCGGCGGGCCTGCCAAGGCTGCCGTTATTTCCTCCGGTCTGATGGGCATGATTTCGGGTTCTGCCGTTGCCAATGTTGCAACAACGGGCGTCATGACCATCCCGATGATGAAAAAAGTGGGATATGAGGCACATGAAGCAGCTGCTATTGAAGCGNNCTTCAACCGGTGGGCAAATTATGCCTCCCATAATGGGTATTGGGGCATTCATTATGGCAGAAATGCTTGGGATTCCTTATATTCGCGTTGCCTCGGCGGCAATCATGCCCGCGTTGGCCTACTTTTTCGCGGTGTTTATACTGGTTTCTATGCTCGCGCGTAAGCGAGCGGTCAACAAGATGGGTGAAGATGTGGTTATTAAGGTCGACCAAAAAATCCTGCCGCGCCTGTATCTCTTGCTTCCTGCAATTCTGCTTGTCGTTTGGATTGTTAATGGCAGTTCGCTCATGCGAGCCGGTATGGTGGGCATCTTCAGCTGTCTTGCCATCAACGTTGTCAGCTACTTCGTTCTGCAGCGCAAGAACTTTGCCAATCCCAAGGTGCTGTGGCAAAGTTGCATCACAGGCTGCAAACAAGCTGCGGAAATCGCTATCCCGACAGCCGCGGTAGGTATCATCATCAATATTGTTACGATGCAAACAAGTCTGGCTACAAATCTGACCGGCGTTATTGGCGGATTGAGTAATGAATATCTATTTTTTGCCTTACTGTTAGCCATGGTTGGCTGCGTCCTGCTGGGCATGGCCTTACCCACGGTTGCAGCTTACCTGGTAGGTGTTATCTTGTTTGTGCCCGTTATTCGGACCTTGGGCGTCAGCCCGCTGGTGGCCCACATGTTCGTATTCTATTTTGGCATTATGGCGCAGATTACACCGCCCGTGTGCGTTGCTTCGTATACTGCAGCCGGGATCGCGGGCGCATCCGCCATGAAGGTAGGATTGACCGGCTTTACTTATGCGCTGGTTGGGTTTATGGTTCCTTTCGTGTTTGTGTTCAATCCGGCAATACTGCTGGAAGGCAGTGTGGTAGAGATTATCATTTCATCTTTGCAGCTTTTCAGCGGCACCTATATCCTAGCGGTCATGGTGGCGGGTTATTTCAGAACACGCCTGGCAATCTGGGAGCGAGCGGTGCTGTTCATCGCCGCGCTTCTGACGATATTTCCCGAGTTGATTTCCACCGTTGCGGGTCTTGGCATCGCAGTCTTGATCTTGCTGCTTAATACTGCACGAGAAAAGAAGCGGATAGCTGACATTCCTGTCACACACGCTTAAGGAGGAAAAATAATGCAGAACAATCATCACAATGTCATCATTGTGGGCATGGGGTTGGCAGGACTGGCCGCCGCTGCCCGATTGACAGAATTGGGCGTTGAGGGCATAGGCATTTATGGGACGGGATTAGGCGGAACGCCCTATATTGCCGCCATCAATTTTGTCCTTCCCGGCAATCCTTTCGGTGATACACCCGAACAGTATTATGAAGACATGCTGCATGCAGGCTATGAAATCGGCAACATGGATCTGGTCAAAGAGATGACCGACAACACACTCAACGGCTATCATCTCTTACGACGCTGGGGTGTAACATTCGCAGAAGATTCCGATGGCATTACGAAATTACGGCACGTTTCCGGCCACACTTATCCTCGGTCGTTATGCAGCACAGAAAGGCTGATTGGTGAGGAAATAGCTGAAAAGATGATTGCTCGCTTGAAAGAAAGTGGCGTTACTTTTCACGAGGGATGTGAATGTCTGCGCTTGCTCTCGGACGGGGAGCATGTCAGCGGCATCACAATTCGCAACAGTGATGCCCTTGTGAGCAACGCGTATGCGCCGACGGTCATCGCAGCCTGGGGCGGCGTTGGGCACCTATTCGGCGTATCAACTTATCCGGGTGACATCAGGGGCAATACGCTGGCGATGGCACATCAGGCGGGCGCAAAGCTTATTGATATTGAGTTTCTCGAATACGAACCCATGGTAGTGCTGGATCCGCCCGGCGCGATCGGCGAACCTTGTCCGACCGCCATGCTGGGTGAAGGAGCCCATCTTCTGAACAAAGATGGGGAACGATTCCTGCTGATGGCAAGACCGCAGGGAGAAGGTGGCTCACCCAAAACACTCATCAACCGAGAGATCTGGAAACAGGTGGATGCAGGTAAAGGGTCTCCGCATGGGGGCGTGTGGGTAGATTTGCGTCATATTGACCGTGACGTTCTCAGAGCTTACCCTTGGTTCTTTAATCGGTTGATGGACTTCGGATGCGACCCCAACGAGCAGCTTGTAGAGGTTGGTCCCATGGCACACAGTTTCTCCGGTGGCATTGCTGTGGACAAGGATTACTGTTCTACGTTGCAGGGTCTATATGCTATCGGAGAAGCATGCGGTGGCGTGCACGGAGCTTGCCGTTCAGCCGGTAATGCGGCCAGCCAGGCGACACTCTCCGGATTACTTTGTGCCCAGGCGATTGCCCGCGATCGCGATACCGGCACTCCTGACGAATTTCCAGCTGCGTATGCGTCGGACCGTGCAATCTACCAACGCTTTGTGCCTCAAGCACAAAAGTCGACTGTCGTTGCCATGGGCATTTACCGCAATGGAGAAACGCTGAGCCAAGCACTGGAAGATTTGGAATCCATGTTATCAGATCCCACGCTGGCACTTGATGACGCTGCGCACCAAGCGGTAGAATCTATGGCACTGATGGTGCGCGCAGCAATACGCCGCACAGAGAGCCGAGGTACTCATATGCGTATCGACTATCCTGAACAAGATCCTAAGCAGGCGTACGGCATGGAGATTTGAGGAACAGTATGAATAAATTACCAGTCCTGGGAATCACCATGGGAGACCCCTGCGGTATCGGTCCGGAGGTGACTATTCGGGCCCTGGGGCATCCGGATTTGATGGGACGCTTTCGCCCGCTGGTTGTCGGCAGTGCGGAAGTATGCCGTCGTGCCGCCAACATCGTCGGCTTGACGCTGCAAATCAACGCCATCCAGTCGCCCGATGAAGCGCGTTATGAGAGCGGTATCCTGGATGTGCTTGATATTCCGGCAGATTTGTCAGAGCTTCCCTTTGGTCGGGTTACTTCATCGGGCGGCGACGCGGCCTTCCGAGCGGTCGAGACGGTAATCCATCTGGCCCTTGCGCGTCAGGTGGATGGTACCGTCACCGGTCCGCTAAACAAGGAAGCCATGAATCTCGCTGGCCACCATTTTAACGGGCATACCGAAATTTACGCGAAGATGACGGGCACAAAAAACTACAGCATGATGTTGGCTGATGGCTATTTGCGCGTGGTGCACGTATCCACGCATGTATCATTGCGTGAAGCGTGTGACCGCTGCAAAAAAGACAGGGAGCTAGCCGTCATCCGCCTGGCACACGATACCTGCATCAGCCTTGGTATCTCAAATCCCCGTATTGGTGTAGCGGGATTGAATCCTCACGCGGGAGAGAACGGGCTGTTCGGCCGAGAGGAGATTGAGGAAATAGCTCCCGCCATTGCTCAAGCCCGGAGCGAAGGCATCAACGCGGACGGGCCATTGCCCGCCGATACCGCTTTTTCAAAAGCCAATGGCGGCCTATACGATATTATTGTCGCACAGTATCATGACCAGGGACATATCCCGCTGAAGGTTTTGGGTTTTAGAATGGACAGAGCGACGGGGCAGTGGAGCAATGTTACGGGAGTCAACATCACGCTGGGCCTGCCGATCATACGCAGCTCCGTCGATCATGGTACTGCCTTTGATCAAGCCGGAAAAGGCACTGCGAGCGAACAGAGTATGGTCAACGCTATCGACTACGCCATTCTCTTGGCTCTTGCATGAATCTTGGGTAGGCGAAAGAACTGAAAGATGTTTGTGCTTTCATATCGCCGGATTGTTTTGCCAATCCGGTTTTCTTGTGTTGTGCTGATTCACCACTGTATTCGCTCTTCTGCAGATTCATTCTCAAGCCACAGATAAAGACTGAGCGATGGAGTACACGCACGTTCGCGACTCTGCCCAGGGAAAGTACGAACTGACATCTGTGTTCCGCTGCAATGAATGATGCTGAAATATCCACAACCACACTTCCCGCAGATACCATCAGATCCGCTTAGTGATGAAACAGGTCTTGCTGCTGGAACGGCCCAAAAACCTTGACTGCTTTGGCATCTCGCGGCTTGCTGTGTTCAGTCCCCGGCGGATTTAAAATTGTAAATGGGCTTTACATGTTCCAGTATCTCCACCGTGCCGCCGATAGCTCCGACAATGTCCGCTATGGGTTTATAGGCCATGGGGGCTTCATCAATGGTGCTCTTGCCCAGTGTGGATGAATAGATGCCTTCCATGCTCCGCTTATACTCGCTCAGATCCAGTTGCCTCTTGGCTTCACGCCGACTCATCAGCCGGCCTGCGCCGTGTGGGGCGGAACAATTCCAGTCGGGATTGCCTTTTCGCACGACAATGATGGAACCATCACGCATGTTCATGGGAATGACAAGCTTTTCTCCCTTGTGAGCGGATACGGCGCCCTTTCGGAGCACTTTTTTGTCATCAATGCAGTTGTGAATGGTTTGGAAAACTTGAAGGCTTGATAACGCCAAGGGCGGCGTCAGGCTCCCCAGGATAACCTCTGCCATCACCTCGCGGTTTCTGGCAGCCCAGCGCCGGGCGATGCGCATGTCATTAAGGTAATCGGCGAGCAGTTCACCTTCCAGATAGGCCAGGGCGTCGGGGATCCCTTGTTTCTTCCCTCGCATTCGGTGCAAATCCCGATTATTCCGCTTATCCCGACTTACTGACTTCGCCGGCGTGTCTTGCGCCGCCTTCAGCATTTGGCTGTGCCGGCCGATGGCCACGTCCTGATAATGCTTCGCGATTTGCGTGCCCGGGTTACGGGATCCGGAGTGGATCAGCAGATACAGCTTACCTGCTTCGTTTGCTGCTACCTCGATGAAATGGTTGCCCCCGCCCAGTGTGCCCAGCGACCGGTAGATGCGCTGGATGTTACGTATGTGTTCAAAGCATTTCAGCTTGCGGAGCATCTCTGCCTGTTCATCCGGATAAAAAGGCGTGTCATTCACCGAAAACCCGGCGGGGATGCGTCTCACGATCCTGTCAAAGGCGGCAGCGTCAAAGTCCTTTTTCCCAAAGGGAAGCTGAGCCACCAGCACGCCACAGCCCACGTCCACCCCCACCAGGGTGGGGCAGACTTTATCCACCACTTTCATTGTGGTGCCGATTACGCAGCCGGCTCCTGCGTGTACATCCGGCATGATGCGTACATTGGCACCCTTGACAAAAGGCTGGTCCAGCAACTCCTGTATCTGCAGGTAAGCGCCCGGTTCCACATCGTCGGTGAACACGATCGCACTGCCATACTCTCCATCTATTCTCAACAACAAAGAAGCCCCCTTTATCGGACAATACATGCATGGAAAATGTGCTTGG
>LSQX01200041.1_pt1 | contig 33278 bp, 25 predicted proteins | sample 654561 | NCBI WGS metagenome assembly LSQX01 (sample SAMN04489861, study PRJNA283612) | anaerobic digester metagenome | isolation source: 4 biogas reactors fed with cattle manure at either 37C or 55C with and... | place: Denmark: Kongens Lyngby | collected 2014 | reverse complement strand
TATACAGGCGAGAAGGGCTTTGAAATATATGCCTCAGATACAAAGATAGAAGAACTGTGGGATGCCCTGCTGGATGTCGGCTGTGTGCCCTGCGGGCTGGGCTCGAGAGATGCCCTGAGGCTGGAAGCCGGCTTGCCGCTTTATGGGCATGAGATGTCGGCAGAGATTAATCCTCTGGATGCGGATATGGATTTTTTCGTGAAATTTGATCGCAAATTCCAAGGTGATATTATGCGCGGCAAAAAAACAAGAAAGATTGTGCGCCTGATAGCTCAAGGCAAACAGATCCCGCGCGAAGGATATCTTGTTTTCCATGGCGAAGAAGAAATAGGTTATGTTACGTCGGGAACCTATTCGCCTACTTTGCAAAAAGGAATTGCCAATGCTCTGGTAAGGGCTGATCTTCCGGGAGATGTGACAGAGCTGACTGTTGAGATTCGTAAAAAGCCAATTATGTTTGATGTATCAGAAAAATTTATTAGCTAAATATGAAAGTTATCGTTCGGAAATGAAAAGCACTATGTGAAATCAGTATCTCAGAGCGCTTGAACTGGAGAGATGACGCGCAGAGATTGGCTGGCCGGGATATAAGCGCGCAGGCGCAAAAATATAAGAACAGTGATTTATAATCAGGAGGATTTATTTAATGGCAGAGGTAAAGAAAGACCTGTTTTACACAGAGTCGCATGAGTGGGTAAAAGTTGAAGGCAATATTGCAACTGTAGGCATCAGCGATTTTGCCCAGGATCAGTTGGGCGATATCGTCTATGCGGAAGCAGTGGAAGAAGATACGGAAGTTGCTGTAGAAGACCCGGTTGGCAGCGTTGAATCCGTGAAAATGGCTTCTGATATTTATGCGCCGGTAGCCGGCAAGATAATCGCAGCCAATGTTGAGCTGGAAGATGAGCCTGAAGTAATCAATGACGAGCCCTTTGAATCTTGGTTTGTGAAGATTGAAATGTCAGATCCTGCGGATCTGGATAAGCTTCTCAATGCTGACGATTACGAGAAGTTTATTGAAGGAGAGTAAACATGAAGGGATACCTGCCTATTGACAGGGAACAAAGGACTGAGATGCTGGCCGATGTAGGGCTGGACATCAATGAGTTATTTGATTCTGTCCCGCAAAATTTGCGCCTTCAACAAAAGGAATTTCCCTGCCTGGCTAAGGCGGGACTGAGCGAGATGGAAATCAGACGCGAGATTACAGCTCTGGCAGACAAAAATATCAGTATTGATGACTATGTTTGTTATCTTGGTGCAGGTATTTATGACCATTTCACGCCTGCCGCAGTAGGGCATCTGATTTCAAGGCAAGAGTTTCTTACTGCTTATACGCCTTATCAGGCGGAGATTTCTCAGGGGACGCTGCAGGCGATTTTTGAGTGGCAAAGTTATATTTGCCGGCTTACCGGTATGGATGTTGCCAACTCTTCGATGTATGATGGTGCCTCCGCAGCGGCAGAGTCAATGCTTCTTGCCATCCGAGCGAAGCGCAAACTAGATAAAGTCTGGGTATCAGGGGGGCTTAACCCTGAGTATCTGCAGACGATTAGAACCTATCTGCACGCTGCCGGTCTCGAAGTTGAAATCGGTGAGTTGGATGCTGAGGGCAAAACAAACGACATGCCTGAAGAGAAAGGATACGCCGCATTTTTGATTCAAAGTCCCAACTATTACGGTGTCGTTGAGGATTTGGAATCTTTTGCCCGGGCGGCTCATGAGGTTGATGCTCTGGCTGCGGCTTCCTGCGATCCCATTAGTCTGGCTTTGCTCAAGCGGCCGGGAGATCTTGGCTGCGATATTGTTACCGGCGAAGCTCAGGCTTTGGGCATTGCGCCCAGCTTTGGCGGTCCTGCCTTAGGTTATATGGCAGTGACCAAAAAGCTGATGCGTCAGATCCCGGGAAGGCTGGCAGGCGAAACAGTGGACGCTGATGGCAAAACTGCTTATGTCCTGACAATCCAGGCCAGAGAACAGCATATCAGACGCGAAAAAGCCACTTCCAATATCTGCACCAATCAGGCGCTGCTGGCAACCGCAGCTACTATTTATCTGGCTTTGAACGGTCGGTCCGGGCTGAGAGAAGTGGCCGAGCAGTCGGCGGCGAAGGCGATTTATTTGCATGACAGGCTCATCGATACGGGTTTGTTCACTCCTCTTTATGATTCACCTTATTTCCGAGAATTTGCTCTTAAACCGGCAGTTGAATTGGAATTGAAGGAGCTAAACAGAAAATTGCTCAAGCAGGGAATAATCGGCGGACTGGTTCTGCCGGAGGATGCTTGGCTGTTGGCTGTTACGGAGAAGAAAACTAAAGAGCAATTGGATCATCTGGTTTTTGCAGTGTTGGCAATTGCCAAAGGGGAGGTGATCTGATGTATAAGGATACAAAGCTAATATTTGAATATACGACGAAGACCAAACCCAATCGGCTGATCGCTCCTATCGATGTGGAAAAAGCTGATTTGGCTTCATTCTATGGCTCAGCCTATAAAGAAGAATTGCCTGATATTCCCGATCTTGATGAGATTACTGTGGTTCGTCATTACACAAATCTCTCCAACAAGAATTATGGTGTGGAAACCGGGACTTACCCTCTCGGCTCCTGCACTATGAAGTATAATCCCAAGATTAATGAGGATATGGCCTCGCTGCCGGGATTCGCCATGACGCATCCTTTGCAGCCGGAAGAGACAGCACAAGGCAATCTGGAGTTGCTCTATCTGCTTGAGCGAAATTTTTGTGATATCTTCGGCATGGATAAATTCACCTTCCAGCCTTCTGCCGGAGCGCACGGCGAGCAAACAGGCTTGCTGTTGATTAAGGCTTATCATGAAGACAGAGGTGACACTAAACGTCGGATTATGATAGTGCCCGATTCTGCTCATGGGACCAATCCCGCTTCAGCGGCCATGGCCGGCTATGAAGTGCGTGAGGTTGCCTCCGATGAGAGAGGCTTAGTGGATATTGACGTCTTGCGTGAAGTTTTAGCTGATGATGTCGCAGGATTGATGCTGACTAATCCCAATACGCTGGGCTTATTTGAGAGGGATATTGAGCAGATCACGCAGCTCGTGCATGACTGCGGCGGACTGGTATATTATGACGGCGCCAATGCCAATGCCATACTTATGCAAACCAGGCCGGGAGATATGGGCTTTGATGTGGTGCATCTTAATGTGCATAAGACTTTCTCCACACCACATGGAGGAGGGGGACCGGGAGCAGGTCCTGTCGGCTGCAAAGATATTTTGGTTCCCTTTTTGCCCAAGCCGATTGTTATCAAAAAGGACGGGTACTACGCGCTTGAATATGACATGCCTAAATCTGTAGGCAAAGTTAGGGCTTTCACGGGATCATTCGGCATTCTGGTCCGCACCTATGCTTATGTGCTTGCCAATGGGGCTGAAGGTCTGAAAGAAGTGTCGGAGGCAGCAGTAGCAAACTCTCGCTATATTTTGGAACGAGTGCGCGATGCTTATAAGCTTGCATCCGAGGAGCCTGCTATGCATGAATTTGTTATCTCCGGTATCGGGCAAAAAGAGAGCTGCGGCTGCAGTACTCTGGATATTGCTAAACGCTTGATAGATTATGGCTTTCATCCTCCAACCGTTTACTTCCCGCTGATCGTGCCGGAGGCGATGATGGTAGAACCTACTGAGACAGAATCTCGTATGGATCTGGACGCTTTTGCGGATGCGTTGCTGCAGATCGCTGAGGAGGCAAAGACTAATCCGGAGCTTTTGCATGGAGCTCCGCATAACGCGCCGATTTCAAGACCTGACGAAGTGCGTGCAGCCCGTGAGCCCAAACTGAAAGCTTGAACCGACGGCTGTGGACTGCTTAATGCTTGAGTTGTGTTATGTGTGACCAAAAACATAAGTTATTTTTGAGAGTGGTAATATGTGTTAAGACCTGAAAATATCTGCAAATAATAGTTTAACAAGGAAGGACGGTAATTTTAGTAATGGCAATAAAAGTTGCAATTAATGGATTTGGCCGCATTGGCCGTTTGATACTTCGCTCTATCGTTGATCAAGGTCTTCTGGGAAATCAACTTGACGTCGTCGCTGTAGCTGATGTGATGACAGATGCGGATTATTTCGCGCATCTGCTCAAGTATGACTCAGCTCAGGGGAAATTTGCTGTTGAAGTTACAACCAAAAAATCTAGCCCGGATAAAGAGCAGGAAGATGTTTTGATAATTGACGGTAAGCACGAAGTGCTGTGTGTCCCCGCTGCCAGAGAACCCAAAGATTTGCCCTGGCAAGAGCTGGGAATCGAATATGTGCTGGAGTGTACAGGTTTATTTAACAGTATGGATAAGGCTCAAGGACATCTTGACGCCGGAGCAAAAAAAGTTGTGCTGTCTGCTCCCGGCAAGGGCGGTGTGAAGACTATAGTCATGGGTGTGAACCAGAATGAGTATGACAGCGACAAACACTATATAGTGTCAAATGCTTCATGTACTACTAATTGCCTGGCACCTGTTGTTTCGGTCTTGCTCAAAGAGGGAATAGGCATTGAGAAAGGTCTGATGACGACGATTCACGCTTATACCTCCAGCCAATCAGTCGTTGATGTTGCAGCCAAAAAGAACTGGCGGATAGGCAGAGCTGCGGCAGAGAATATTATCCCTTCCTCGACCGGAGCAGCCAAGGCTGTCGGTGAAGTCTTGCCTGAGGTGGCGGGTATTTTGACAGGAATGGCTTATCGTGTACCCATAATCACCGGATCAGTGATCGAGCTGACATTTATCTCCAAGAAGGAAACTTCCATTGAAGAAATTGATACGTTGCTGAAGAAGGCTTCGGACACATATTTGAAGGATATTCTTGTTTATACAAAAGATGAAATTGTTTCTTCAGATATCGTCCATGATCCCAGCTCATCAGTCTATGATTCTTCGGCTACCTTAGGTAATAATCTGGGTGGCGAGAAAAATTTCTTTAAGATTATCAGCTGGTACGATAATGAATGGGGCTACAGTAATCGCTGTATAGATCTGCTTCGTTTCATGGCCGAAAAAGACGGTAAACTTTAATCTTATTGAAAAATTATTTATGAGCCGCCTGCCAATAATGCGGGCGGCTTTTTGCTGCCGATCGGTCAATTAGCACAGACTTCTTTTTTGACAGTTGAGCTGCCAATTTGTATTAGCGGCTTTTTGCTATAATCAGAGTAAATTACATATTTAATCAAAATCTATTGATTTTAGCGGCGGAAGGCAATAGATGTCTCCCACATAAAATTTGGACTTGAGTTAAGGAGATCATTATGAATAATCAAATACTGAAAGAAAAACTGATTGATGCCGCTATGGAGGCTCAAAAATTGGCTTATGTGCCATATTCAAAATTTAAAGTCGGGGCTGCTGTTCTAGACGAAAATGGTGAAATCCACTCCGGCTGTAATATTGAAAACTCCAGCTATGGAGCCACTAACTGCGCGGAGAGGACAGCGATCTTCTGCGCTGTCTCTTCGGGCGCCCGTCAGATAAAAATGTTAGCAGTGGTCACAGAGGATGACGATTATGCCAGACCGTGCGGCATCTGCCGTCAAGTCATGTCAGAGTTTGCCGGTCCTGATTTTTGCCTTATAGCGCTGAAGCCGGATCGCAGCTATGTGGAATACACGATGGAAGAGATATTGCCCTGCTTCTTCGGACCTGACAATCTGAAATAATCAAAGATCCAGCAGTGTGGGAGCCTGCTCCTTGATTTGCTGCTTCCTGGCAGCAAAGGCGTCCAGCAGAGCTTGCTCGTGAGGCAGCTCGACATCAAGGCCGAGACTCGCGAGCAGATATTTACTGAACTGCGGGGAAGTAATTACTAAAGGACCAAGCAGGGAAGCGGCGAAGAGATTTTTATCGTGTAGGCCCTGGTTTCCTTGTATTGAGTGGATAAACTTCGGGGTTTCGCCTTCATAACGAGTGAATTGCGAGATGAAACCGATTATCTCGACTTTGTCAAAGAGTCCGTAGACGAGGTCATTATAGCGGTCATAGCGATTGGTATATGTTTTGAAAGAGTAGAGATTAAGAGCAGGTATCGTGCCTATATTCTCGTAGTCTATCTCTTCCCCCAACAGATCAAGAGAATTTCCGGTGAAGAGGATATGCTGACCGTCAGCGATACTTGCCTGAATTTTATCACGCAGGGGCAGCAATATATCCAAAATCAACCTTTGTGTTTTCTCGGTCATCGCGCCCATGAATGCCAACGCAATTTCTTCACTGAGGAAGCGGGGGCGGTCAGGGTAGCTAGTTCTCACTACATTGTCTTCGCCAAAGATTTCAGTGAAAAAATTAAGACTGCCATTCTCGCCTAAAAGATTGGTCAATTCCGGATAGAGAAACTCAACTTTCATATATCGCCTCAATTATTTTGTATCGCTTTGTCAGTTTAACTTTCATCCTGTAAGAGACTCGGGCCTTAAGCGCCTTCGCCAAAAACAGTAAAATTTTATAGTTTAGCTTGAAGTATCTGCACACAGCACGCAGGCAAAGGCTTCCCCCCGTATACCATGATTCATAATTTTACATTAACGTCTAATTTCTGTGCCAGCTGGCTTTGTGTCGTTTCGGCTAAGGGCTCGGAATACAGCTCATGCAGAATGCAGATATTGTCCTGATCTAAGGAGACAGCTTCGGCAATTTTTGAACTGTCGGGGCAAAGGGTAAGTTTATTTTCCGAGATGCCTGCGAGCAGCAGGCGAACTTTGATGTCTGCCATCCTTGCGCCTGTAATCACAATTTGCTTGACCTGCGTATTAGCCATAAGCTCAAAGTCGGTATCATAATACCAGGCTGTCATGTCACTGTAGCCGCTGGTAAACTGACTAGCATTGTACAGTAGAATTACAGCCTTCGTCCCCGGCAGACGCAATATGGCAATCAGTCCTCTGGTGACAGCGATCGGATTGCTGCCTTTCGCCAATGTTCTGAAGATTGTCGAACTGCCTGCTTTGATTATCTCTTTGCGGCTGGTAACCACGTGTTTGCCTGTCATGGCCTCAGCGATCTCTCCGGCATCATGCCCCAAAATCCGCAGAATGGAGATTGCTGCCAGAGCGTTATAGTCGTCCTGTACAGTTTCGCCTGCAGATGGATAAGACTCAATCTCCCCCTTAACTTGCACTCTAAGCATCTCATCATGAGCCTTAAGGCTAAAGTCTGCCGGTAAATTATCCAAGCCGCAAACGGGACAATGGACTTTGCCTAAGTGATTGTATCGGCGGAAAGAAAAATGAAGTTTGCTCCGGCAGTTGGGACAAAGCGGCAGATCGTCAATCAGGCGGGGCAGTTCTTCTTCCTCACCCGGCAGGCGGTCAATATTAAAGGTATAACGCAAGTTGTTTTGTCGAAGGCGACTACTAATTAGGTCATCAGCATTGACGATCAGAGTAGTAGACTCCGGTATGCTCTCCTCCAGCACTCCGGCGATAAACTCGACGTGAGCATTTCTGGCATAAGACTCACGGAAAAGATTTGTGATAATCAGATAATCAGGAATCAGTTCCGGAAATATTACTCGCGAGGCGCGTTCATCGACTTCCAGAAGAACACAGTTTTTTTTCGGAGAGCCCCAAAAGGATGCTGACTGGATCATCGCAGTTGTGACTCCTTCCTTAATATTGCTGCCATGACTGTTGTGAGCAAAATCATAGCCCAGTTCCCGCATAGTGTCGGCCAGCAGATTGGCTGTAGTAGTTTTGCCATTTGTTCCGGTTATAGCCAGCACCAGCTCCGGCCGGGCAATTCTGACGAGAAAATCCGGGCACAAACGTAAAGCGATCTTACCGGGCCAGTGAGATCCTTTGCCTCCTGCCAGCCGGATAATATTGCCGGTTAGCCTGGCTGCAGCTATTGACAGATAAAATCGCAGATTGCGTTTTATATTGTTATTCTCCTTCATTAGCCTTTAAACATTGTGACAATAGCAATTATTGTCGAAGTGATACCTTCTCCGCCTAATAAGCCGGCTGCAATAATATTTCCGCTCGTATCCAGTTTCTTTGACTTAAAGCTTGACATAATGAGAGCTATTATTCCACCTATGAAGATTGAGGTTGACATGCCCAGGCCTAAGATCATGCCGATACCGATTATCATTGAAGGAATCTTCAATAGGTAAAGTATCATGCCGGCAAACAGGGCAGCGAAGAAGATTAAAGGATCACCAATACCGCTCACCATCGCTGCTACGCTGTGGGCTTGCGCCGCAGGCAATCCTGTCGCGGCGCCTATGCTTCCGTATTGAGCAATAATTAGAAAGAAAGCAGGTACACCGACAAGAACACCGGAAAGGCCTCCAATTAACTCGGCCACGAACTGAGACTTGGGATTAGTATTGAGTATATGACCGGTTTTATAGTCGTTCATGGCATCACCGGCGTAACCGCATGCTACCGCAACCAGGCAGGCGATATAAATCGCGTGTTCATGACTGACAGAGACAAAAAGCCTTACAGCCAATAGTATGATGATGCCAAAGACTTCCATGGGGTTAATGCCGGTCTGTCCTGTAATAACAGATGACATGGCGGTTGCAAAAATTACTCCAATCATGGCCAGGATTGACACTATAGGGGACAAGCCGGCAATAACCGTGATAACAAAGGCGGCAGCGACGGCAATCAACAGCAGCAGGCCGTTGTGTTCTTTTCTTGAAACCGCTTTGCCGCTTTTTTTAGCATTGCGTCTTTTTTTACTCTCGGCCAGGCTTGTCATGAAAAAGTTAATCATAATACCGACGCCGGCACCTACCATCAGACCAACCGCAGCGGTCATAATAACGTCTTCCGCACCTGCCTGCCTCATAATCAATCCTGCCAAGGCCCCTGTAAACCAGTAACATGACGGTGTAAAACCAATAATATATCCGGTTGCGATGGCTAAAGGAGACATGTAGATGGATAGCGGAAAGAAAGATATATAAGAATCGTAAGTATTTTGGACCCAACCCCAAACATCGCGGACGACTGTAAAGAGAGCGGAGAAGGCAAGAGATATGACCAAAAGAAAAGCTTTGAAACCGCCTTCGTCTCCGGCTTCCAGGGTATCCGCCGCTGCTGCGCCGATTGGATATGCCAATTCCAGATCTTCGACATTGCGTCGGCGATAAATCCAGCAGAGTACAGTTCCGATAATCACTCCCGCCAGTGAGACGAAAAAAATCGGCCAGAATTTTGGCCTCAACCAGGTACCAATATCCATGGCGGCAGCATCATAGGGTTCATAGACACCGGCAATAAACAATGCCGGTACCGTAAAGGCAATGCCTCCAGCAACCATGGCGCCGCCTGACATACCTGTTTGAGTAATATTAATTTCGTGAATTGAAGTGGCGCGTTTGCTTATTTTTCCGCCCAGCTTCAAGAGTGACATCGATAAGACTGCAACAAAAATAGTCGGCCAGGGAAGGGCACTCATCTTTAAGGCAACGTATAGAGAGCTGACAGTGATTAGTATTGAGCCCAGAATAGTAAGCACTATTGAACGAGTCGTCAAACCTTCGAAGCTCGAGTACGTTTTGTTTTGTCTCATTATTAGTCTCCTCTGAAGCGTAACAACTGTTATCTTGAATAATCGATACAGCACATCGCTCATGCCTGGGATATCAGAGTTTAACGCCATTTCTATCATATGCCCGATTATTATTGTATTTCAAGCATATCTGTTAGAATAGACAAGCTTTCAAGCAATACCTAGATATTGACACAGGAGGAGTGTTTTTTCAATCTAAATTACGACATTCGAATTATGCTAAACCAATCAATTCAAGCTAACCAAGGAAGCCATCAACAATGTGGACATGACGAAAAAAAACCTTTCAAAAACATGATTTCAACCAGAAAGGATTTTCTTGCCGATAAGCCGGAGAAGGTCAGTTGCTGTGATACTTGCAAGAAGACAGACGAAAAACCAAAACAGCTGTCCTTCCAGGTCTTTGGCCGAGACGATCCTTGCCGGATATATGCCGGTGAGAACAACGAACTTCTGCGCGTGCTGGCTATCGGCGAGAAGCTTAAAGAGCGGAGTCATCATTTCTGTTACTATGCTGTTGACAAGGATCCGGGAGCTTTTGTCTGTGAACCGGCTGCCATGCAATGTATCGAAAATAGCGAAAACGATTATTTGCCTCTTACTGTGTCTGAAGGCAAGATTCTTAAACGCGGAGAATATCCTGATCAAGAAGATTTTTTGACCTGGACAGGTGTTAAAATAAAAGAGCTCGATTTGCAAAGAGAAGCTGAAATTCAGGCAATAGCAGCTTGTGAGACAGTCCGCACTATTATCTGTCTCAACGCTGATAATTGTTTCAGCTGCGGGCAATGCTTTCTAAGTGAAAGTAAGTCATCAAAGGCTTCTGCAGCAGATTCTACTTAACAATTTAATCTGCTTATGCCGCCGATGTCATAATCCACAGCGTGGTTACAGGGTATCACTATTGGCCACTACAGCTTATAGGGATTAGCTAAAGATCTCGGCAGCTTACTGTGAGCAGTCAAGTTGAAGATTAAGCTTAAAGTAGATTCATATGATCTCAATAATCAGCTATAATAAAAATAGATGAAGTTTGTTCTCTAAATAGTCATTTTATGAGAACTAGTAATTCGATCGCATTGTCGATCAAGAAAGGATGTGTCCTATGATTATAGATATCCACGGAGTAGGCATTAAAGTCGGAGAAGGATTTGAGAACACGGTCAAAAAGAAGATGCAGAAATTTGAGCGCTATTTTGGTGATGATGCTCACGCAGTTGTGCGTTTTCAGTATGAGCATGAAGATGTCCGCACTGAGCTCACAATCAAAGTAAGGTCTCATTTATATCGCGCCGAAGCGATTGCTCCGGAAGCTATCATGTCCTTGCAGAGAGCCATCGATGTAATGGAGGGTCAGATCCGCAAGCAAAAGACCCGCATGAAACGGCAGAGCCGCAGCTTCGACTATATGAAAGACTATATAGCTGATTTGGAAGCCGGCGTCGCGCAGGAAGAAGAAGAAGAGATGCCGATCATTACCCGCCGCAAGAACTTTGCCATTACCGCTATGGACGCTAACGAAGCTGTTTTGCAGATGGAACTTGTTGATCACACATTCTTTCTGTTCCTTAATCCGGACACAGGTAAGGTAAATCTTGTTTATAAACGCTTGGACGGCAACTATGGCTGGATAGAACCTGAATATTAGAATCAGTTTTCAATTATAAATTTAATTAACGGCCGCCCGAGGGCGGCTGTTTTAGAAATTGGAGTTAGACTAAAAGATGTCTTCATCTGAACGGGATAAAGCAAATTCTAAACCTGAGCAAAAAAATTCTAATCCTGAAATAGAGGGTTATGAAACAATGATTAGAGGCGTTTTGCCGCCGGATCAATTGTCTAACCATAGAGAGTATGATCCAAAGTCAGATTCTTTGCTGCGAGATCTAAATCCGGAGCAGTTGGAAGCTGTAACTCATGAAGGTTCGCCTCTTTTGATTCTGGCAGGCGCCGGCTCAGGAAAAACGCGAGTCATTACTCATAGAATCTCATGGCTGGTGTTAAGAAAAGGTGTTGATCCGGGACGCATTCTGGCAATCACTTTTACCAATAAAGCCGCCAACGAGATGAAAGAGCGTGTGAGTCAACAGATCGGTCTGCCGGCCAGGGCTGTCTGGGTAGGTACTTTTCATGCCATGATGCTGAGAATCCTGCGCTTGCATGCCCAATATCTGGGCTATGACAAGTCCTTTACTATCTTGGATTCAGACGACCAAAAACGAGTTATCAAGGACAGTATGAATAAAGCAGGCGTCAGCGATAAATCAACTCCAATTCGTCAAATTCAGCAGGAGATCAGCAAGGCAAAGAATAAACTCATCTATCCTGAGGAATATGCCAAATCAGCCGGTAAAGATATGAAACGCAGACAAATTGCTGAGATTTATGACTATTATCAGAAAGAACTGCAGCAAAACAATTGTATGGATTTTGACGATATCCTTGCTCTTACTGTCTTTCTCTTTGAGCAGCAGCCGGATATTCTCGCCTATTATCAGGAGCGCTTCATCCATGTCCTTGTCGATGAGTATCAGGACACAAATTTTGCTCAGTATGAACTGGTTCGTATGTTGGCGGCCCGCCACAATAATCTTTTTGTCGTAGGAGATGATGACCAGTCTATTTATAGTTTTCGGGGCGCAAATCTGATGAATATTCTAGATTTTGAAAAAGATTTCCGTGATTGCAGTGTGATTCGACTGGAGCAGAATTATCGCTCAACCCGCACTATTCTGGCTGCGGCAAATTCTGTCATCTGCCGGAATACCCACCGCAATCACAAAAAACTTTGGACCACAGCAAACGAAGGCGACAAAATCATGTTTTATCGCGCTCACGATCAAAACGATGAAGCGTCTTATGTGGCCAATCAGATTAAACGGCTGATGTCTAAGTCTGAAGAAGGTATGGAAGGCAAGAGCATCGGTATTCTCTACCGGGTGAACGCTTTAGCGAGAAATCTGGAGAGCGCCCTGAGAGATAGAGGCATTGCTTATCGCGTTTACGGAGGCATGCGTTTCTATGACCGCAAGGAGGTTAGAGACGTAATAGCGTACTTGCGTCTGATCTCCCGGCCGGTCGATGATGTTGCCTTTCGCCGTATCATCAATACCCCTAAGAGGGGTATCGGCGCTACTACAGTTGAATTATTGAGCGCTAAAGCAGCCGCAGAAAACAGTTCAATGTTTGAGATCTGTCAGCGCGTGAAAGAGTTCTCGGAGTTGTCTTATGCAGCCTCAAAGATTCGCTATTTTGTTCAACTGATAACCGATTTGCAGCGCGCTCTGTCAAGGAATGAACAGGAATTCGGCTTTTTTGTCAAACAGGTAATCCATGACTCAGGTTTGCGCAGAGAGCAGGAAGCTTTGCTCGACAAGCTGCCTCTGGAAGCGACAACACGGATTCAAAATATGGATGAGCTGATTTCTGATGCGATGGAATTTGAAGTCAGGCTTGAAGCTGAGCTGGAAGAGTTAAGTGAGTTTCCGGAGCTGATGGATGATCTGCAGGAACTGTCTCTGCCTTTGAATTTAGACATGATTGCAAGTGCTTATCTGGAACGGGTTGCCCTTTACAGTGATCTGGATCAAGATGATCAAGATGATGCTATCAGTCTGATGACAATCCACAGCGCCAAAGGTTTGGAGTTCGACGTCGTATTCCTGATTGGTGCTAATGAGGGGCTGTTTCCGAGTGAGCAATCCCTCTATTCGGCAGCAGATATAGAAGAAGAGCGCAGACTGGCGTATGTGGCTGTAACCCGGGCGAAAAGACGGCTATATATAACTGCTGCCAGAAGTCGTCTGCTTTATGGACAGACCATGTACCGGGAAGTATCTCGCTTTATTCGCGAAATTGATGACGATCTGGTGTTAGAGGAAGGCGGGTCACGTCATGGCGACAATGAAATTCATTTTGACCGTAATACCGGCAGTTTCGGCAACAGTTTCCGGCGCGAAACTGACAAGCCTGGCAGCAGTTTTGCTGCTGGAAGAAGAAAGGATACATTCCTGAGGGATTTCAGCGGCGGTGTCAGGACAGCCGGCGGTGGTCAGGAAGAGAAAAACACAAAAACTAATGTGTCCGCCTTCAACAAAACAGTAAATAGTGTGAAGCGCGGACTGGATTATTCAACGCTTACGCGCGGAGATCAAGTTAGGCACGAACGCTTGGGAGTAGGAACCATCAACAAGATAACCCCTTTCAGCGGTGATGCCATCTTGGAGATCAAGTTTAAGAGCGGTACAAAGCGTTTTAAAGCTTCGCTCTCGCTGCTCAAGCCTTTAGAAGAATGATTATCAGGCAATATCTGCTATTATTTATTTAACGGCAGGGAGGTCGGAAATGAATAAATTGCCGCGCGAACTGAAGGAAGAGGACGAAATAAAGAATCTTAGCCATTATGCAGCCAAGAGCAGACTCAGCCGCGGGCGCAGGCACAAACAAGATGACTGTCCCGTGCGCACTATGTTTGAGCGCGATACCGGCCGCATCATTTATTCTATGCCTTTCCGGCGCTTACGTCAGAAGACGCAAGTGTTCTTTAATCCCCGCAATGACCATATTTGCACGCGCATGGAACACGTCATCTACGTGATGTATTTGTCTATGACCATTGGCAAAGCTCTAAATCTTAATCAAGATTTGATCCAGGCGATTTCACTCGGCCATGATTTGGGACACGCGCCTTTTGGGCATGCCGGTGAGGATTCATTAAATAAAATTCTTAAAGAACAGGGAACTGAGTTTTGCTTTCAGCATGAGCTGCACTCGCTGCGCACAATAGATTTGTTGGCGGAGCACAAGAGTGAACCGGGCCTTAATCTCAGTTTTGAAGTGCGTGATGGCATTGCCAGTCATTGCGGTGAATCAATCTTAGAACACAAACTGGTGCCCTGGCGGGACAAGACTGAGGCGGAGCTGATACCGGGAGCTGAGAAACATATGCCGCCAGCAACGCTGGAAGGCTGCGTAGTGCGAATTGTCGACCGTATCGCTTATGTTGGCAGAGATATTGAAGACGCTTATCGGGCAGGTCTGATGAGTTTTTCTGATATACCCGCCCACTTACAGGCAGAGCTGGGTAATTCTAATTCCGCCATTGTCAATACACTCATTCTCGATATTCTCTCCAACAGCTACGATCAGGATGCCATTGTATTGAGCGATGCCAAAGGTGAAGCATTGCGGGAGTTGATTGAGGAAAATTACGCCAGGATTTATAAAGCGGATCCTATCATCACTTATGAGAATATGGTTGACAATGTAGTCAGGGGGCTATTTAAAGCCTTTATGGCTGCAGAACAGGGAAATTTTTCTTGTCCTCCTGAAGGTGAACTGGCTTTAGAGAACTTTCATCACTTTTTAGAGCGCCATCCTGAAAAAGAAGCTTCGCCAATCCGCAAGGTTACTGACTATATAGCCGGCATGACGGATCATTACGCCGCCACCACATTCAACGCTATTTACCAGATCTAAAATGAATACGAAACGACAATGAAAAAACATATACAAAATACAAATAATTGCCTAAATATTAATTTTATGAAGGCGCATATCTATAAGGCCAAAAGATATTTCGAATACAACACAATCCGGAGGATAGACTGCCATGCATAGTGATAAAAATACTGCGGAGCGAGAGGGCAGGGAGGCGACTAATTTTTTCGCCATGCTTCATCGCATGAGGTATATCAACCGTTGGTCTCTGATGAAGAACACCGAAACTGAAAATATCATGGAGCACTCTTATGAGGTCGCTGTCATAGCCCATGCCTTAGCGCTGATTCGTTGTGAATATTTCTCAAAGGACAGACTATGTCCGGATCCGGACAAGGTTGCTGTCATGGCTCTATACCACGATCTGCCGGAAATTATGACCGGAGACATGCCTACTCCTGTAAAGTACGCTACAAAGGAAATGAGGGAGAGTTACGGTGTAGTTGAACACGAGGCTGCAGTCAAACTTCTGGCAATGCTGCCGGAGTCCTTGCAGGGGTACTATAAGTCTTTGATCTTGCCTGACTCAACTGACAAGGAGATCTTTGAGATCAACCGGCTTGTTAAAGCTGCAGACCGTTTCGGCGCCTATATAAAATGTCTCGATGAACTCAAGTCAGGAAATAAGGAGTTCAAAAATGCCATGCTGGGTGTAAGGATACGTCTCGAACAGATGGATATGCCTGAAATTGAATGGTTCATGGAAAATGTCATCCCGGCTTACAGCAAGACTTTGGACGAATTGGACGGCAGTGTGCCTGAATAAATTATTTTAATGAAGAAAATCTGAATTGCATTACACAGATATTTCATAGATCCTACAAGTCATGGACAAACGACCAAAAGCTGTGCCCTCAGTGTGTTTAGCCTAATTTATTCATCCCCTCTGTGCTAGAATTATTAAATAGTCGGGTGTGGTTTATGCAGGAGGGAATGTGATGGGCTGTAATCCAAGCAAAATGATTCGCCTGTCGGTGCTGCTCATCTCTATGCTCCTGATTTTCATTTTTTCTGGTCAGGCAGTTCTATCTGCATCATTGACTGTTCCCGACTCCGGGCAAACAAAATCTGGCAGGACAGATCATCAGGAATCAAATAATACCAATTCCATGGCTACTGAATCCGCCGAGTCAGTGCAGGAGCGGACAGACCCGGCTAATACCGACCCTTCTCAGAATGATTCAGGCGGCGCCGATTCAGATCTGAGCTATTCGGAGCAATCTGAAGCAGAGCATTCAACAACGGATACCGCGGCAGAAACATCAGGAAAAAGCACTGATGCTCCAACAAGTGATGCTCTGAAGGAAGACATTTCGGCCTCGCCTCAGGGAGTGAACTTTGTAAGTGTAACCGGTTCTCCGTGGAACGCGACAGTAAGCGCCGCAGCCGGTTTACGCCTGCGCTCGTTGCCGGCAACCGACTCTCAAAACTTAGGTTTAAAGAGTTACGGCGTCAAACTGCTGGTTTTAGGTTATGTGGAAGGAACATCTGTCAACGGCAACACCCGTTGGTATGCTGTCATTACTGAACCTACCGGTATCATCAGTGATCCGCTTAAGCCTGAGGGTTATATGTCGGCTGAATATGTAACTCTTTATGCCGGTGTGACAGTTGGAGCTTATATTGATCAATCTGACCCACTTCCCGATACGGGAGGCTCTTTGAGTGACAGCGAGTTTCAGGCCATGCTTAACAGAGATTTTCCGGTCAGTTATCATGCAGGACTAAAGGCATTGCATAAGCAGTATCCTTATTGGACCTTTACTGCCAATAATATTGACCATGATTGGAATTATGTCATCACACGTGAATCTCCCGGCAAAACATCGATGGTGCCTAGAGGCTCAATTACTTCCCTCAAGTCTTATGCCGCTGATTCTTATGATTATGCTACAAATACCTGGAAGAGTTTGGACTCCGGTTTCACGGGTGCTTCAGAGGCGGCTATCCGATACTATATGGACCCTAGAAATTTTTTGAACAGCACTCATATTTTTCAATTTGAAAATCTGAGCTATGACAAAAATTTTCAGACAACGGCGGGTATAGAAAAAGCCTTGCAGGGAACTTTTATGGATCCCGGTTCCGGCTCAGAACATGTAGACTCCCAGGGCAGGATTGTATACCGGGACGCTGGCGGCAACAAGAAAACGATAAATAAAACTTATGCTCAAGTCTTTCTGGAAGCAGCTGAAATAAGCGGCGCCAGTCCTTATTTTCTGATCAGCAGAGTTGTTCAGGAGGTTGGGAAAAGCGGCAGCGCATCTGTCAAAGGCACTCATGCCACTTATCCGGGCATATACAACTATTACAATATTGGAGCTACATCGGGAACCAGCCCTATTGCCAATGGTCTAAACTATGCCTCGTCAGGCACTACGTACCGGAGACCTTGGAATGACCCGGAGAAAGCCATAATCGGCGGTGCCCAATGGATAGCCAATGGTTATATCAATGCCGGTCAAGATACCCTTTATTTCCAGAAATATGATTTTAAGGCCTTTTGGCATCAATATATGTCCAATATTTTGGCGCCTGCTTCAGAGGCTTCCATCGTTCGCAGCAATTACTATAATATGGGCGCAATTAATCTGCCCTTCAATTTCGTAATCCCGGTTTTTAAAAATATGCCGGATACTCCGGAAGCCAAGCCCACAGATAATCTTAGCCGCAACAATTGGCTGAAGAATATCACTGCCCCTGCGTCTCTGCAGCCCGCCTTCAGCCCTGAAGTTTATAATTACACCATAAATTTATCTACTCCCGTAAGTAATCTTTCTCTTACGGGGATACCTTATCAATCGACTTCTGAGGTGACAGCCAAAGTCTACGGAAAAACTGTTCAGGCTAACAGTATTCCCATACCTGCGGATGCCGCATCACCGGTTGTCGTGACACTGATTGTAAGTGCTGAAAAACGCGATGTGCAGCGAGAATACACTATTACTGTTAAACATCAGGGATCGGGGGGGGCTAATGGAGACATTCCTCTGCAGAGCAGTGTATATAGCTTGCAGGGAAACATCATCACAGGCTTGAATCCAAAAAAGAATAGGCATCTGGCTGAAAATATACTGCGAGATCTCAAGCTTAGCTCCAGCGGCTACCAAATGAGAATCAAGAACAGCACAGGCAAGGTGATAACCACGGGTGTTGTGTCCACCGGATGCACGCTGGAAATCATGCCTTCAGGACAATCTGTGCCGGAGTTCACTTTGCCCTTCATTATGTACGGCGACATTAACGGCGACGGCTGGATAGACATAATTGATATGACTATGGTTTTTGAACATTTTTTAGGCAAGAACAATATTTCCGGTACAAAGAAAATTGCAGCAGACATCAATAGAGACGGCTATGAAGATATGATTGATGCTACCATCATCTTTGAATATTTTCTTGGTCGTACTGAAATTCCCAATAATAGTTAGTGAGGGCTGATATGAAAAGTGCGGATAAAGCAAATAGAATGTTCTTAGCGTTAATTATAGTGTTTACTATTGTTATTTCATTTTCTGCGCTTGATCTACAAGCCGCTACTGCAAAAATCAGTCTGTCAAATAATTCGGTAGAGATAGGTGATACCTTGACGGTAACTGTCAGCCTCAGCAGCAAATCCGAGTTTACATCCTATGGCATTATCATGCAGTTTGACTCAACAAATTTTAAATATCAATCTGTTAAGGATAATTCCGGACTAGGAAGCCCTACGGCAGTGCCGAATGGCAATGCGATTAATATTGCCATCGTACCTTCGAGTAATTCTTATAATGGCACTAGAGTTGCTGCTGTTACCTTTAAAGCTACGAGTAAGTCTCAAAACTCAACATTTTCTCTCTCTCGCCTGACAGTCGGTACTGAGGTTATCTCTGTTAGTGGTGCATCAGCCAGCGTAAAAATTACAGAAAAAGCTGCGGCAGCTGCCACTCCGACTCCTAAGCCTACTGCTGCTCCCACGGCAGCCCCAACTTCCAAGACTACAGCAGAATCAACGACAAAGACTTCTGTAACTGTAACTGATAAAACTACATCTGCCACCACCGAATCAACTGTTGAAGAAACTATTGAAACAACCTCCGAAGCAGCAAGTCCGGTTGAAAAAATATTTTCCTTTAGCGGCAGTTCTCTTGTGAAATCAACGAAAGAGCCGGATGAATTGGATATTCCTCGAGGCTTTTTACTCCTTACCGGGGATGACTCGGGCGTGCCCATAACATATGTCTTGCCCGGCAGTGACCTGACCTTGTTTTGGCTTGAGGACTCACAGGGCGAGGCGAATTTCTATTTCTATGATATTGATCAAGATGTCTATGTCCCTTATCAAGAGATTGCTTACCCGCGAGGCGCCTTTAGAATTGCTTTGCCGACCAAGAACGACTCAGTTCCGGAAGGCTTTGTTGAGAGCAAGCTGATACTGTCTGACAAGGAGTATCCCGCCTTCAGACCCGATCCGGACAGAGTGATGCCGGCGGGGATAGTCAGGATTCCGGAGCAGATCTGTCTTCTCTATCTGCAAAGGGATGTTGAAGCTGAAGAAGGCGGAACCGAAACAGAAGGCGGCTTTTATTACTATGATCAAATATCCGCTGCCATATTCCCATATGCCTACTTACCTCTGGTAATCCCCGAGACTTTGACACAGGAGCCGGTCACAACTGTGGAGCAAAGCGCAGTCGCCACTGATAATATCGAAGCTCAGACGACAACTATACCCGGCGAGATTGGCGCTGAAACTGCCGCTGCAGCAATTTTTAATGGTGATTATAGAACCTTTAGTATGATTTTGGCTGCGCTGCTCCTAGGCAGTTGGTTGCTGTTCTGGGCTTTGGCACCAAGGAGAAAACGAGACAGAGCAGCTATAGCCGGCAAAACTGAAGACAATACCGATGCTGCGGAGATTCCTTCTAATAGTTCTTCTGCTGATGCTTTTCAAAACCTTAGGGTTGAAGAGATCGACGGCTCGCAGAAGCCGGCGTCACCTCAGAACAATAAATTCTACAGAGTGCCTGATGAAAATAGGTACAATGACTTGGCTGAAGTTGAAAATAATGATTATGTTAACGATGAAATTGCGGGCTCAATGCCTTGGTATATCGAAGAAGAGAAAACAACAAAATCCGGCCTGAGAAAGTTCAATCCAAGATCTGCCCATAAACCCGATACTCAAAAATTAGAGCCGGAAAGAGAAAAATATTATTCTGATGCTGGTTTCAGACCTACTAATAAAAAATATCGCAGAGAAGTTGATGTAAACGCAGCTGAAGGCGCATACAAAATAGGCCCTGATAGTACCGCACCCCCCCCGCTTGCTGATGAAATAAGCCCTGACGGAGTGTACAATGAACTGGACGATGAAAAATTCGGATTCATCAATCCGGATGAGCCAGAAGCAGAGGAGCGATTCAAAGGATTTCGCAGAAGGCGGATAGAGGACATTACAGAGGATGAAAATTCCCGGCCAAGGGAATTTGATGACATAGATGATATTTTTGGGGATCGCGGGGAAATTTGATGCGAAAATTTATTACCGGAATTAGGCAATTTTTGAGTAATTCAGAGATAGTTCGCTATTTAATCATTGGAGTTCTTACAACTTTAGTTAACATCGCAATCACGACAATTGGCAATAGATATCTAGGTCTTCAATGGCGTTATTACACAAATAAAGTCGCCTATGTATCGGCGATCCTCTTTGCCTATACGGCAAACCGACGCTATGTCTTTCGCTCTAAAGCTAAGGTCTTTCCTGAGTTGATACGCTTTTCTGCATCAAGGCTTTTAATATCATTAATATTTGAAGACGGTGGTTACTATTTGCTTTATGATGTTCTTGGCTTTCAAACTATGATGCCGGTTTTACGGCATATCCCCTGGGCCAAATTCTTTGGCATGGTCTTTGTTGTGATAGCTAATTATTTGATAGGAAAATTTATAGTCTTTACAGGAAAGAAAAAAGGTCAGGGAAATGACGATAATGAACTGCCCGGTGCAGGCAGCGGAGACGATAAGAATAGCTTAACCGACTGAAAGATGAAATTAGTCAGTTTTTTATAGTGGCCGGGAATTACTAAAATAGCGGCCACACCATGTTATAGGCAGAGTAGATGAATTATCCACAAGCACTTGAATATATTAAGTCAGCTGCAAGATTTGGAATCAAACCGGGACTGGAACGTATCAAAGAGTTGTGCAGGCGTTTGGGTAATCCTCAGTCCGGGCTTAAGGTTTTTCATATTGCCGGAACCAACGGTAAAGGCTCCGTCAGCAGTTATCTTACACATATACTGGTAACGGCAGGGTATAAGACCGGTTGGTTTACCTCACCCTATCTGGAACACTTTTCAGAGCGAATCCGTGTTTTCTCCGGCCCCAAAGATTTGGCAGCCTATGACACCGCAAACAGGGCAGGGGAGATCGGCGAAGAAGATTTTGCCCGCATCATGACCGGTATCGAAATTGAAGTTTCCCGCATGCTGGCGGAAGGCTTTGAGCATCCGACTGAATTCGAGTTGATTACCGCTGCCGCTTTTCTCTGGTTCTATGAACAAAATTGTGATTTTATCGTTTTGGAAACAGGTTTGGGCGGCAGACTCGATTCGACTAATATTATCGAGCACCCCGAAGCGGCTATTATTTGCTCGCTGAGTTATGAGCATGTGGAAGTGCTGGGACCGACAATTGCCCGAATTGCTGCCGAAAAGGCAGGAATCATGAAAGCGCAAGTACCTGTTTATGCCTATGATCCGGCCGCTTCCTATCTTTCTGCCGGTGATCAACAAACTGTTCGACAGGTTTTAGAGGAAAGAGCTGCCGAGCTATCTAGCCCTTTGACCTGGGTCGGGCGCGACAGTGTGACAATTCTGGAACAAAGCCATAGCGGACAAGATTTTCTCTGGCAGAACCGGCGATTCCATACTCGTCTGTTAGGCTCGTATCAGCCATTACATGCAATTTTGGCGGCGAAGGCGACAACACCGTATGTCAACATTGATCAGATAAAAGAGGGCATTAATATTGCTTTCTGGCCGGGCAGGTTGGAAGTATGCTCTGAGAAACCTTTTATTTTATTGGATGGAGCTCATAATGTTCAAGCTTGTACATCTTTGGCAGAGACTTTGGAGCAGATACTGCCCGGTCAAAGGCTAGTTCTATTGACCGGCATGCTGGCTGATAAGAATACTTCCGAGATGCTGAGAAAGATTTTGCTGGATAGAAATTATTCGATAGATGCTATTTTTGCCACGGAGCCCGATAATCCCAGAAAACTGGCAGCTTCCAGTCTGGCGGAGCAAATTGAGAAGATTAATTCAGAGCGTCTGGAATCCCTGTCTAAAGATAGCTATAATATTCGTATTGTTGCTCTTGCGGAGGCAGGTGATGCCGCGCGTCAGGCAATGCAGTATGCTCAAGAGCGGGACTTGGCTCTAATCGCCTTCGGCTCATTGTATTTGATAGGCAATATTCGTCATATACTGCGTGGCAGCAACTAAATACTTAAGGATTATTACATGAATTGGGATAAAGCAATTAAAAATATGCCTGAGCTCAACAGCGATAATATTCAGGTCAGCGCTTCTGAGCGGGAAAATGAACGAGCTGCAGGCCTTTACAACAGAGCGCTTGAGCAGATTGCGGATGGCAATTCTGATGTAGCGATGATATCTCTAGATAGACTTACCAGTGAGTTTCCTCTTTTTGCGGAAGCTGCGCACCTTTACGGACTTTGTCTGGGTCAGCAGAAGAATTTTTCTGCAGCAGAGAAAATGCTTCGGCAGGCAGAGTTGTCTGATTTGTCAGAAGATGATTTTGACGCTGTAAGAGAGGCTAAACTTGCAGCCCGCGAGGGAAAAATCCGAGCTCAGGAAAAAGTCAAGAGCCGAAAACAAAAAGAAGACAAGCTCTCCGGAGTGAAAGCTAATTTAGCCAGAGGAGGAATCCTGGAGAAGACAGATCACAGTAAGAGGGCTGATAAAATGCGTATGGCTACTGCTCGCGAAAGGGAAGAAGTGATGCAGCAGATCAGGGCGCAGGAGCAAGACGGTTTGCCTAGAGGTATTGAGATTGATACCGGCAACAGGTCTAACCGCTGGCTGCAGTTCATCAGTATCATTGTCATAATCTGCTCCGTTGTTTTTTTGGTCTTCTATTTCTTTATTCGCCCGGGGATAATTAAGCGTCAGGAGATTAACCGGAAATTGTCTTGGATCGAGCAGGAAATGGAGAGCCGAGCAGAGGATGATGTCGGCATAGCTGATATGCTGACTGATTATATGTCCAAGTTTGGAACAAAATGATTTACTTAGCTGCAGTTTTCAAGCAGACTTGATTTACACTAATAACGTTACATTTTAATTTTCGCAAGATAGTTGTTTTTATTTTTATTAGGATTCGAGGGATTAGATGTTATATATCAGTACTAGAGGTGTACATAAACCTAGCTCGCCTTCGGAGGCATTGCGTCAGGGAGTTCCGAGTGACGGCGGTCTGTTCGTACCCCAAACAATCCCCCAAGTCGATCGGGACTGGGTACTAAGTTTAGCTAAAAAACCGTATTATCAAGCGGCAGCGCAGGTATTGGAACTGTACCTGACAGATTTCAGCAAAGACGAGTTGACCGCTGTCTGTCATGAGGTTTTCTCGGAGGATAATTTTGGCGAAAATCCTGCCTTTGTGGAACAGTTAAATCCCTATAACGACGATTTGTATTTGTTGCGTCTTGATACGGGTCCGACGGCGTCTATCAAAGACTATTCGATGCTGCTTGTGCCCCCTTTGCTGACACTGGCGAAGAAGAATACCAAAGATAACATGCAGCAGCTTCTTTTAACGGCCACCACAGGGAGTGCAGGTATTGCGGCTCTTTCTACTCTTGCTGACAAGGAAGACTTTGCGGTTATGGCTTTTTTTGCCAATACCGGCGAACCGCTAGGCTCTGAGCAGCACTTCAAACCCGGTTGTGGGTCGAATTGCTTTGCTTCCTACTCTTCGGCTTCTTTTGAAGAGCTGTCTCAAGAGATCAGGCAATGCCTGGCTGATGAGAATTTGGTAAACACACTTAGAGATCACAATGTTATTTTGTCTACTGCCAACTCCTTGAATTGGGTAAGAATTGTTCCTTCAATTGCCTATTATTGTTGGGCTGCTTCCTGCCTTTATGCTCATGGAAGGCTGCAGTGGGGTGAAGGAAGTATGGCTCTTGTAGTTCCCAGCGGCAACGGCAGTGAATTAGTGGCGGCTATTTATGCGCGTGAAATGGGAATCCCTATTGGAAAGATCATCGTGACTACCAACCGCAATCGAGGTCTTGCTGATCTTATCCGCGAAGGAAGCTACAGCAGGAGAAGAAAATTGCTTCATACGGATTTGCCGGGTCTTGATGTTGACCTGCCTATGAATGTTGAGCGCGTGCTATATGAAGTCCTTGGCAGAGATGCAGTGCAGACATCGATCTACCTTAATGATTTGATCAATGAGGGTATTATTCGTCTGAACAAAAATGATACCGCCGCAATGCAGTCATATTTGGATGCTATGAGTATTGATGACAGAAGAATAGCATCAATAATTCTCTCCATTTATGACCGTACTGATTATGCGCTCGATCCTCATACAGCCGGATTTATTTCCGCCTATGAAACGTGGAATGATCGTCAACGCAGTGATTTTCCTGCTATTGTTCTCAATACCGACAGCCCTTATCGCTTTACCAGGACTATGAGTGAAGCTCTATTAGGCCGCGGATATGTTCGAGGGCGCAGCAACAGTGTTCTTGTTTCTGAGCTGGAGCAGGAAATCGGACTTGCCTTGCCGCAAATATTCACTGAAATGATAGATGGCGAAGTCACGGCTTTGCCTGTTGTGAATAAAGATGAGATTGCCCAGAATATTCTGGAACAGCTGGGGATAGCCTGAGGTCAATAATTTGACGCAAAGACCGGGGTGTAACCCTTAACGCCGAAATGATTAAGCTTTATCGTCTGACAGCGTAGATTCTGACTTTCTATCTAATGCAAGTTCGATTATCATATCTACTACAGTCTCCATTGGAAAGCCTGCAGCCTTCATCATCAGAGGGTACCGGCTGTATTCGGTGAAACCTGGAATAGTATTAGCTTCATTGAATATGACCTTACCCATGGGGGTTAAAAAAAAGTCAATTCTTGCGAAACAGCTGCAGTCAAGCATTCTATAGATTTTTTTAGCGCTGTCTTTAATCTCAGTGGACTTAACAACACTGATTCTTGCAGGAGCATGAATAGTAGTTTTCTTTGGAGAATATTTCTCAGTGTAGTCAAAAAAACCGTTTGACAGTTCAATCTCGTCAATCTCTCCAACTATAAGCTCTTTGTTTCCCAGGACTGCGCAGGCAACCTCTTTCCCGGTGATATTTTCCTCAATGATCACTCGATCGTCATATCTCAATGCAAATTCTACAGCGGATATTAAATCAGCTGAAGACAGTATCCGTGATGCGCCAAAAGAAGAACCGGCTTTAACCGGTTTGACAAAAACCGGATAGCCTATGTCGGACGCCTCCCGAAGAAGGTCTCCTCTTTTGTAATCGTATCCGGCTGTGGTGAATTTAGGGACGAGAATTCCACCTGACTGAACCAGCTTATGTGCCCGCTCCTTGTCCATACAAAGTGCGGAAGACAATACGCCGCTGCCGGCAAGCGGGATTCCTGTCAGTTCCGCTATCCCTTGTACTGTGCCGTCCTCGCCATATTTACCGTGCAGAACCGGGAAGAGTACGTCGATTGGCTCTCTGCGGATACGATCATTAGCAATAAGCAGCAAAGAAGGTGCTAAGTGGTTAGTGGAGAGGACCGCTGGAGTGCAGTCAAAATCATTGCACCAGATATCACTTTTGATCTTGTCAATATCACCGTTAAAGCGGAACCATTCTCCTTTACGGCTGATTCCGATTAGAACAGGCTGATGCTTGTCCTTGTTTAGACTGCTTATTATAGTGAAAGCTGATTGAAGCGAGACCTCATATTCCGAAGAGAGCCCGCCAAATATTATGGCAACATTAATCCTCATAGTTTTAAAATATACACTTTTGTACACCTTATTAAAAGTTGACTATCGAAATTTTACCGGCATATGATCGTCATTGATCACTCAACACATTATATATGATCGCCTTTTTGCCTTAGAGGCGTATTGGTGTTAATTGGGCAAGATGAACATATGAGGGCGGACTCCTGCGAACCGGACTATCCAGAAAGTCAAAAATCAATAAATTATTAATTTGTTGTTGACTTTGTTTTTGATTATATATACAATTTCGAAAATAGTAATTGAAAGGGAGCAAAAATGAACGTGCTGAGCAACAGTAAAATTCCAGCCAACATCAAGACCAAAGCTATGATGATGCCCGGCCATCCTATTGCTTCCTTCTTCATTTTGTAAAAGGCGGAGTAATCCGGTGTGTGAGAGGGAAGCAAGTGCTTCCCTTTTTTATTGGGAATTTTTCGAAAATAATATTGACAGTAAATGACTTTTAAGGTGAATTGTGAACAATTTAAGATCGTTTAAGGACAGTCAAGGAAAGAAACGACATAGAATAGTGCAAGATATAGAGGAGAGCAGATGCTGGAATTAAGCAAAGTCAATAAAACCTTTAAGACTCCGGACGGAGCCGTCGAAGCAGTCAAAGACGTGTCCTTCACAGTAGAACCTGGCGAAATCTACGGCCTGATCGGCTTATCAGGAGCTGGTAAATCTACACTCATCCGCTGTATAAATATGCTGGAGAAACCGGACAGTGGGCAGGTTTTGTTTGAAGGAGAGGATTTGTCTCTTTTGTCACAAAAAAATCTGCGCAAGAAAAGGCAGCAAATTGGCATGATCTTTCAGCATTTCAATCTTTTTGAGCAAAAGACTGTCAGGGATAATATTGCTTATCCATTGAAACTTCACAATAAAGATAAAGCTGCAACCACCAAGCGAGTTGATGAGCTGCTGGGCTTTGTCGAGTTGTCTCATAAGGCTAATGCTTATCCCTCTGAGCTGTCTGGCGGGCAAAAGCAAAGAGTTGCGATAGCTCGTTCTTTGGTAACTTCTCCCAAACTGCTGCTCTCTGACGAAGGAACGTCCGCTCTTGACCCCGCGACATCAATTCTTATTCTTGATCTTTTGCGCCGCACAGTCGATGAGCTGCATATTTCCATTGTCATGATCACTCATCAGATGGAAGTCGCCAGGCGAATCTGTGATCATGTCGCTGTCATGGAAGATGGGGAGATAATTGAGCAAAATACCGTCAAAGGCCTTTTCCTGGAGCCAAAACATCCGCGCACTGTAGCATTGATTCGCAGCCTGGATGAAGAGAGGCCGCTTTCCGAGCTAAGCGCCTTCGCCGACGACGACGTCTACAGGCTTGGTTTTGCTGGCGGTGAGGTTTCAAGGCCTCTGATATCCGATGTTTCGCGGCGATTTGAGTTAGACATAAATCTTTTAGCCGGAGATATTAATATATTGCAGGATGAACAGGTGGGCTGGCTGGCAGTGACTTTCCCGGAAGACAATCCGGAAAAGGTTAAGGCGGCACTGGCTTATCTGGAGGAGAAAAATATCCATATCAAGAAGATCGATCCGAAGGGATCAAACAGAGGGGGTGATATTAATGGGTGAGTATTTGCAGGCTTTATACGAAACCCTTCTAATGGTGGGAGTGTCCAGCATATTTTCTATTGCAATCGGACTGCCGCTGGGAATTGTTCTGGTTTTGACCCAGCCAAACGGCATTAAGCCTATTAAGACTCTTTACCGAGTGCTGGACATAATCATCAATCTATTCCGTTCTCTGCCTTTTATCATACTGATAATCGTATTTGCACCACTTGCATTAATCTTGACCGGGCGTTCTTCGGGAACAATGGCGCTGACAGTGCCCTTGTCTTTGGCAGCAATACCATTTGTCGCGCGCATCATGGAGACAAGTATTAATGAAGTCGGTCAAGGAGTAGTAGAGGCGGCGTTGGCCATGGGTACTTCAATACCGCAGCTGATAACTAGAGTTCTCATTCCTGAAGCGATGCCGGCCCTGATTCAGGGAGTGACCACGACAATCATCAATATCATCGGTTACTCTGCGATGGCAGGAGTGATTGGCGGCGGGGGACTGGGAGATCTGGCCATACGCTGGGGCTACTATAATCGTCAGACGGAGGCTTTGCTGATCGCAGTGATATTGATAGTGATTCTGGTTCAAGCGGTTCAATTAGTCGGTAATGCTCTCAGCAGAGCGATTGACCATAGATAGTTGGAGTGTTCCTGCGAGAGCAGTAATCCATAGATAGACGGTAGCACTCTTGGCGGGATGATTAACCATAAACAAAGAATTTCAAAAGGTGTCACATTGACGCAAACACGAATGGCGCACGTTAAGCGCTAAGAATACGTCAGCGCATGATAAGCGCAATAATAAATTATTTTTAGGAGAAGAATAATGAAAAGAAAGAATGTATTGGCCCTTACTTTAGTATTACTGTTGATTTTTACCACAGTTTTTGCATCAGCCTGCGGTAAGAAGGAAACTGCCAAAGACAATGATATTATCATTGGTGTATCCCCCTCCCCCCATGCGGATATCGTCAAGCAGGTAGTTGATGATCTGGAGAAAGAAGGCATTAAGGTCACAATTAAAGAATACTCTGAATATGTTCAGCCTAATCTTGATCTGGCTGAAGGTGAAATTGACGCCAATTTCTTCCAGCACACCCCTTATCTTGAGGAATTTATCGCAGAGCGCGATCTTGATCTCTCAGTTTTGGGTGGTATACACATCGAACCGATGGGAATATTTTCCACTACATTGACCTCTCTTGATGAGCTAAAAGACGGCGATGAAGTTATGATTCCTAATGACACAACTAACTGTGGCCGCGCACTTTTACTCTTACAGGAACAAGGTTTGATTAAGCTGGGCGTTGAAGGTGTTAATGCAACAGAGAAAGATATTACTGAAAATCCTAAAAATTTGAAATTTACAGCCCTGGAGGCAGCGGCTATTCCTACAGTCTACGGAGATGCTGCTATTGCGGTCATCAACGGTAACTATGCCATTCAGCATGAGCTTAACCCGGTTGAGGATTCACTGGCGATCGAAGACGCCAATTCTCCTTATGTCAATATCATAGCTGTTCGCAGCGACGAAGCAGGAGCCGAAAAGTTTCAAAAGCTCTTGTCCGCACTTCAGACTGACAAAGTTAAAGATTTTATAGAAGAAACTTATTCAGGTTCTGTAGTACCTGCCTTTTCCGATGCTGATGGCAATAAAGTAGGCTAAAGGATTTCAAAGGCATATTAAAACTGCATACATATTCAGCAATTATAAACACAGACGGCGCGGATATCAAACCGCGCCGTCTGCGTTAAAAAGAGATAAATTGGTATCAGTCAGCGGTTCTTGGACTAAGTTAAAAACCGCTGAACAGAGTATAGACAGCAAATTTATGCGTCAGCTTTAAGGACGACTTTAATAGCGTTGTCACGGCGCTCTTCGAATATATCGTAACCTTCAGCGACCTGAGACAATGGCAGTGTATGGGTGATGAGCGGAGTCATATCAATCTTGCCTTCTTTGATCAGATCAATCAATTCCGGGATGCGGTTAGCGTTAACCAGCCCCATTTTGATTGCGATATTCTTAATCCATAGGGTGTTCATAGCGACTTCCTGGGGTTTTTCAAATACACCGATCAAAGAAACAGTGCCGCCGGGTCTAACGCCGTTGATGGCCCCTTTAAAGGTTGGCTCGAATCCATTGGCTTCAATAGTGACATCGGCACCGCGGCCTTCAGTCATATCCTTCAGAGCCTGTACTACATCAACTTTGTTGGGGTTGAGGCCATAATCAGCCCAGCCTTGTTTTTTGGCAAACTCTAATCTGGATTCATCGATATCAACCGCAACGATGCGGGCAGGACCCCACAGGCGAGCGGTAGCCATTGCTGACATGCCAACCGGACCTGAGCCAAATACTGCTACTGTATCACCTGGCTGAATATTACCGTTCTCAGCACCGAAATAACCGGTTGAGAGAATATCGCCCACAAATAAAACATCTTCATCAGTCAAATTATCAGGAATCAAATGCAAGCCTGAATCGGCATATGGGACTCTAACATAGTCAGCTTGGCAGCCATCAATCATATATCCAAAAATCCAGCTGCCGGTAGTGCACTGCGAATAAATGCCGCGTCTACAATAGTAGCAAGACATGCACTGAGTTACACAAGACACAGCGACTTTGTCGCCTTTCTTGTACTTTGTGACGCTAGGGCCTACTTCTTCAACTATTCCGCAGAATTCGTGGCCGATTATTCTGCCGGGCTCAACCTCAGGCATACCGCCGTGACGGATATGTTTGTCTGTTCCGCAGATGGTAGATGTGGTCACCTTAATGATTGCGTCAGTTGGTTTTTGGATCTGAGGAATGGGAACTTGATCAAGACTCATGTTCTCCGGACCGTGGTAGACAAATGCTTTCATAGTGCCTTCCATGTTATAGTGCCTCCTATTAAAATTGTATTATTTGGGGGAGAAATAGCGACCCTTTCCATTTTACAGCTACAAACATTACTGTCTAGAGTATTAATATACGAAATACTAATTGTTTGTACGACATGATATATGACAAATGTCAGGAATATTAGAAAATATTACATAAATATAATTAATTTATTTGTGATATATTGACAAATATTGTGCGAATACCGAGAAATATAAGGAAAATTTAGCATTATATTTTTGAATTAAAATTAGAATGAATATTTAATATATTAAATTCATTTATAGTTTATTGTAAATATCGTAACTAAAATAAAATTTAGACGATACAAATAGCTTGAACATTTCCAGAAAACATAAATTACATCAAGCATCCGGATTGTAAGCAAGCTAATAGATAAGCCCAAAAAACATGAATTAGAATTAATTTGATTAGAGCTAAATAATCGTATATTCTTTAGCAAGGAGAAAATATGGCGGAGCGATCATTTGCTAAAGTCGGAGTTAAGGGCAGACCATATACGATAATAGTTATTTTGGTTCTCGTATTATTGTTGTGTCTGGTTTCTGTATTTGGCCTGAAATTCGGGGATAAGACAATAATCCCGGGAGCTGGTGATATCCGCTTCGGTATTGATATCCGAGGCGGGGTAGAAGCCATTTTTACCCCCAAAGATTTCGAGGGCAAACCAACTGCAGAGCAGATGGATGCAGCTAGCCGCATTATTACACAAAGGCTTGATAATCAACAAATTCTGGATCGTGACGTTATCGTTGGACGCGACAGCGATCGTATCACAGTACGTTTTCCCTGGCGCTCTGATGAGACAGACTTTAATCCCGAAGAGGCACTGCTGGAATTAGGGGAAATGGCTCTGCTCACTTTCCGTGAGCCGGACGGCACAGTAGCCCTGACAGGGGCAGATGTCAAACAGGCTCGTTATGGACTGGACTCGACGACTAACACTCCTATTATCCATCTTGAATTGAAAGATGAAGGCAAGGAGAGATTCGCTGACGTCACAACTCGTCTGTCGGAGCATCAAGAAATCCTATACATCTTTATGGATGAGGATATTATCAGCGCTCCCGCTGTGAGTGTACCTATATTGGATGGAGATGCGGTAATATCAGGCAATTTTACCGTTGAGTATGCCAATGATCTGGCACAAAAAATTAATGCAGGCGCTTTGCCCTTTGCTCTTGAAGCGACGAGCTCTTCGACGATAAGCCCCAGTTTGGGGCAAGAAGCATTGCGAGTCATGACAATAAGCGGTATAGTTGCGTTGCTTTTGATCTGTATCTTTATGCTTGTTTATTACAGATTGACCGGCTTTGCCGCCTGTATATCTCTATTAACGCAAGTGGCAGGTATCCTGCTGGCGATTTCCATTCCTCAACAAACCTTAACCTTGCAGGGTATAGCAGGTATTATTCTATCTATCGGCATGGGTGTCGATGCCAATGTGATTGTGGCTGAAAGAATCAAGGAAGAACTGAATGATAGCAGCAATCTGTCTTTAGCTTTGAGCAATGGTTTTAAAAGAGCGTTCTCGTCAGTATTTGATGGAAATGTCACTGTTGCCATAGCTGCAGTGATGCTGATGGTTTTTGGCTCAGGCACGACACTCTCTTTCGGCTATTCTCTGCTGGTGGGTGTGATTTTGAACGGCATCACCGGTGTTTGGATGACCAGGCTGATGATAGGGTCTTTAGCGAGTTTTAAGAGCTTTCAAAACCCTCGACTTTACGGCAAGAAAAAAGAAAGTGCAATTAAAGGCGGAATTAGTACCGGGAAATCTTTCAGCTATTGCAAAAATATTCGATATTTTATTATTTTGTCTTCAATACTATTGTTGACAGGCGTTCTTGTTTCGGTTACCGGGGGGATCAAACTTGACATCGATTTTAGAGGCGGCAGCATAGTCAATTATTCTTATGAAGGTGATATCGATCTGGAAGAAGCCGCTTCTTTGGTCAAAGATGAATTAGGCAGAGAAGTCAGTGCTCAAATGATCGTATCCATAGCAGATGAGAGATCCGAAATTTCGTTGAACATTGCCGGCAATAAATCAATGACACCGGAAGAGTTGGATCAGGTCAATAAGATACTGGATCAAGCTTTCCCTGACACCGCTATTACACTCTCATCCTCACAGCTGGTTGATCCACTGATCGGACGCGAAACACTCTTCAACGGTGTGAAGGCTATTTTACTGGCAAGTGTTCTCATAATAATCTACATCTGGTTTTCCTTCCGCAGTATGTCAGGGCCTTCAGCAGGGGTCATGGCTATGCTTGCCTTACTGCACGATATTCTGGGAGTCTTCTTCTTTGCTGTGTTGATCGGCAATGCGATCAATGAGACAATAATTGCCGTTATGTTGACAATTTTGGGTTATTCTATCAATGATACTATCGTTGTATATGACCGCATAAGGGAAAACATACGTCTCACAGGAGGAATTGTGCCTTTGGATGAGCTTGTCGATAAATCAATACAGCAGTCTTTGACGCGTTCAGTTAATACCTCTCTCGCCACCTTTATGGCGGTGACCGTCGCATATATCTTTGGCCATCTTTACAATATTTCCAGCATTACGGAGTTTGCCCTGCCTATGATGTTTGGCATTATCATCGGTGCTTACTCATCACTCTTTTTGTCCAGTCCGCTCTGGGTGCGCTGGAAGCAAAGAGGAGGAAAGACAGG
>LSQX01327303.1_pt2 | contig 33279 bp, 29 predicted proteins | sample 654561 | NCBI WGS metagenome assembly LSQX01 (sample SAMN04489861, study PRJNA283612) | anaerobic digester metagenome | isolation source: 4 biogas reactors fed with cattle manure at either 37C or 55C with and... | place: Denmark: Kongens Lyngby | collected 2014 | reverse complement strand
AGTATATAACCTGAAACGGGAAGTTCAAAAGCCGGCACGCCTCACTGGCGGCCATCGGCTCTGCGCTGGCTGCGGCGCCGGGATCGTTGTGTCAGGGGTTTTGCGTGCCCTGGATAAAGAGGACCGGGCAGTAGTGACTAATGCCACCAGCTGTCTGGAGGTCTCCACTTTTATGTATCCTTATACTGCTTATATGGACAGCTATATACATTCTGCTTTTGAAAACTCAGCAGCTACCTGTTCCGGAGTAGAAGCAGCCTATAATGCATTGAAACGCCGGGGGAAAGTGGAAGGAACGGTTAAGTTCATTACTTTTGCCGGTGATGGCGGGACTTATGATATCGGATTTCAATCCTTGTCAGGGGCAATGGAACGCGGTCATGACATGGTCTATGTCTGCTATGACAACGAGGCTTATATGAATACCGGAATCCAGCGCTCATCTTCAACGCCCAGCTTTGCACGTACTACCACTACACCGGTTGGTTCTGCCAGGCAGGGGAAGAAACAGAATAAAAAGGATTTGACGGAGATTTTGGTTGCGCACCATATTCCTTATGTGGCCCAGACTGCCCCTATAGGCAATTTTAAAGACCTGCATACCAAGTCCTATAAAGCCATTTATACTAAAGGTCCCTGTTTTTTAAATATATTGTCCCCCTGTCCTCGGGGATGGGATTATCCTATGGCCAGGCTTGCTGAAGTCACCAAACTGGCGGTGGATACCTGTGTCTGGCCTCTTTACGAAGTAGAGGAAGGAGCATGGCGTCTGACTTATACACCGAAGAAAAAGCTGCCTGTGGAAGAATTCCTCCGCTCCCAGGGCAGATTTAAGCATATGTTTGCCAAAGGCAATGAGTGGATGATCGAAGAAGCCCAAGCCTATGTAGATCAAAAATGGGAACGCCTGCTGGAGCTTACAGGTGCTTAACTTGGCTGGGGGAAAAATCCAAATAATATGGTATGATAACTTTAAAGGAGGCGGTTTTGCCTATGGAACAGACAATGTTTACCAATGAGGTCATTTTATCCTGGCTCCAGTATTTTTCCCGGAACGCCCCGATCAACCTGGCAAAACTGAAGATGCTGGATATTACAGGCAAGAACAAGAACCTGATCCCGACAGTGATGAGCAACCGGGCAGTCCTGGTCTTTACAGACGCCGGACATCCGGATATTTTCTATGACATGTGGAATGCGGAACTGGGAGACTGTGATATCTGGTACAATGAGGGCTCAGACCCAACCGGAGAGATTAAGCATGACAAGGTTTCAGACATGATTGACCGCGGGATCAATGCCTCTGCAGCCATGTTGATCATGAATCCCAACGCGGCCACCAATTATCAGATAGGTATGGAGAACAGCCGTTTCTCCTGCGGCTCTGTTCAGTATGTGTGTCGGGAAGTACGGGCTATTATCATGAGTAAGCTCAATCTCAGGGACCAGGATAATATATGTATCATCTCCGGTGAGAGCATCGCGGTGGAGTCTGCCATGATAGCTGCTGAAGGCAGTGTTATTGCAGTGGAATATGACCGCAGGGACCAGGTTACTATGAAATGCAATGTGGACAAATTTGGCCTGAACAATGTGATCATCGTTGATTCTCTGGAAAATGGCGTCTTAAGTGGGCTGCCGGTGCCGGACATTGCGTTTATCGTGGCTTCTCCAAGGATCGACAGTGAGATCAAGAGTCTCCTGGCAGTTAATCCCCACATGGATTTTGTAATTTACACCCTGGACTTCGAAATTTTAACCTCGCTTCCTAAATTATTAAAGGAAAACGACCTGGTGCGTACTGAAGCCATCCATATTGAAGTATCCCGGGTCAACAGCAAAAAAATGGTGGAGCCGTTTCCAGCCCCCTGGCTGATCTCGGCCAGAAGCGTTAAGGACTGAGAAAGTGCGGCGGGATGATTACCGCTTACACGTTTATCACGCTCCCGCGTATACCGAAGATGTTACACAATATTATAGGGGTGCACATATCGCTTGCTACATAGGATAACAAAAAATTCTTGGTAGCAGCTGGCTTAAAGCCAGTTGCTATCTTTTTTTGTGCCTGTTATGAGCTGCGTATCTGGTGTATGATACGGATAAATGATGACAGCAGGGAGAGCAGTACATGATTTATGAAAATATCAAGCAAGGCATCTTTCTGGAGCGTCCCAACCGCTTTATTGCCCATATTGAAATTGACGGCCAGGTGGAAATATGCCATGTGAAAAATACCGGCCGCTGCAGGGAATTACTGACCCACCGGGTTCCGGTGCTGGTGCAGGAAATCGATTCTCCCAAGCGTAAAACCAGGTATGATCTGATCGCGGTTTATAAAGGACAGCGGCTGGTAAACATAGATTCCAGCGCGCCCAATCAGGTATTTGCTGAGTGGCTGCATGAAGTTGGACTTTTCCATCAAACTGCGCTTATAAAGAGGGAACAACAATTTGGCAGCTCCCGGTTCGACTTCTACGTGGAAGGTGATGGACGCCGGGCATTTGTAGAGGTCAAGGGTGTTACCCTGGAGGATCAGGGGGTGGTTCGTTTTCCCGATGCTCCTACCCAGCGGGGCGTAAAACACCTAAAAGATCTGGTGCTCTGCGTGGAAGCAGGTTTTGATGCTTATGTGGTTTTCATTGTCCAAATGAATGATGTACTTTATTTTGAGCCCAACTGGTGTACTCACCATGCTTTTGGTGAAGCTCTGCAAGAGGCAGCCGCCCTTGGTGTTCATGTAATGGCCCTGGACTGCCAGGTCAAAGAGGACAGTATCACTGCCGGCAACCCGGTGGAGATCCGGTTAGAAAAAGATGATCCCATAAAATAATAAACATTTAATCATTCACTCTTAACGCTTATTTCTTCCTTTTCATTATTAACTTACCCATCTTATTTATTTGAAAATTGTGGGCATGATACTAATGAAAAAGGGAGGTATTGAGAATTAGAACAAAGACTTCAAAAGCACTTCATTTATTATTGCCTCTATTATTCATGGTCTTCACAGCCTGCGCGCAAAAAGCTTCTGTCCCAGAAGGGTTTGTTTATATAGACCAGGTGATCCCCACTGTGCAATATGATATCAGGTACTACAGTGAAAATAACTTTGTAGGTTCCAGGATCGATGGATATGAAGCGCCTGCCGCAATTCTATCTGTCGAAGCTGCCAATGCTCTTAAGGCTGTCAGTGAGGAACTTGATCCCCAGGGTTATTACTTAAAAATTTTTGACGGCTACAGGCCGCAGAAAGCAGTGGAGCACTTCATCAGATGGGCAGAAGATGCAGAGGATGACAAAATGAAACCCTGGTATTATCCCAATGTTGATAAGAAAGACCTCTTTATGCGGGGATATATTGCCAAAAAATCCAGCCACACCCGGGGGAGTACCGTTGACTTGACTCTGGTTGCCAAAGATACCGGGGAGGAGATCGATATGGGCAGCAGTTATGACTTTTTAGACAATGTATCTGCCCATGGAACTCCGCTAATAACTGCAGAGCAGACGGCTAACCGTGAACTGTTAAGAAACGTGATGGAGGAGCATGGTTTTAAGGCTTACTACAGAGAATGGTGGCATTATACCCTTGTCAATGAACCATATCCCGATACTTATTTTGATTTCGATGTAAAATAATAATATCCGGCATCTTGAGGCCAGGATGCCGGATTTACATACTAATCAGAAAATACTACTTTTAACTCTTTTATTTGTGCCAGATGATCTGTGCTTTATTCCGCTGGGGGATCCGATAATATTTGTAAACCGGATAACCTGCCATCATCGCTCCATAGGTCTTATGCCCTTGCGGAAGATTTAATGCTTCCTGAAGAGGAGGGTAATAATTAGCCGCAGTATTTAAGTAGCCAGCCCAGCATGCACCCAATCCCATGGCATAAGCAGCCAGCTCCAGATAGGTGAGGCTGATGATACAGTCAGTACCGGCACCGAATACTGATTCAGGCGCATGTGCTATTATCAGGTTAGGAGCTCCTCGGCAGATACGATCCGTTCCCTTGTCCCAGGCCTCAACAATTCTTAAGTATCGAAGGTTGGCTGCCTGATCCCCGCTTTGCTCAAGCATAGTCCGCATCCATTCGATGACCAGGCTGGCAAGCCTTTTTACTTCTGCTTTGTCTTCAATGACCAGCCAGTGGACCTGCTGACGGTTGCTTCCTGTTGGAGCATAAGCGGCAATATTGATCAACTCCTGGAGTTGTTCCCGGGAAAGGGGCTGCTTCTTGTATGTCCTGGTGGAACGGCGGGAAGTTAAAAAGTACCGGACTTGTTCCTTATCAGGCATAAGGTTATGATCGTGCTTATCCAGTTGTTCAGGAGTTATATCCTCAAAAGTAATAGCTGCGTGAGGACAGACTGCAATACAGTGCCCGCAGCGAATGCATAGTTCATCTGCTTTTTCGATCAGTTCCGGATAACTGTCCTTATCCGGGAATTCAATTAGCTTACCGGGGCATTCCAAGGCGCATATTCTGTCCCGCTGGCATTTGTCTGTATCGATTTTGAGTAAGTTCATATCATAATTCCTTTCTGCTTTAGGTTAATCCATTATATAATGAAAATCGGCCCGGGAGAACATCTTGTGAGCAAGCTAGTATGTAAACTAATAAAGGACCTTATTAAATCATTTTATAAGAAAAGGTAAAAATTAGGTCCTTATTGAATATGATATATAAATTTGAAAAGCATGGAGGCCAATAATGAGTGAAGCGATTACGCCATTAACAAAATATTGCAGCAATTGCGGCGGGCAGATCGATTATAAAGCAGAGATCTGTCCAAAATGCGGAGTGCGGGTAGCACCAATCCCATCAACCGGAAAAAATAAAGTCGCCGCAGGAGTTTTGGCAATTTTGTTGGGAGGTTTAGGGGTACACAAATTTTATCTGGGGAGAATAGGCTGGGGGATTTTATATTTGATTTTCTTTTGGACCGCCATACCGGCTATTGTAGGTTTGATCGAAGGCATTATTTATTTGACCATGTCTGATGCAGATTTTACTGCCAAATATGATTCGTAGATGCTGGGATCAATAACAGAGGCAGAGACTGAGGCTGCTGCCTCTTTACTATTTACCGGATCTTAAGCTGCTCTGCCCAATCAATGATAAGATCCCATTGCTGCTTATTAACTGTCATAACAGAAAGACGAGGCAGTCTTACCAAATCCCAGTCTTGCAAAAGGCCGCTTTCCTTGATCCTTTTTAAGGTTACTGCTGCAGGCAGTTCTTTTATTGGCTTGATTTTGAATTCCACCCCGCCATTGTCAGGATTTGTATAGGGAAGGCTTGAAACTTCAGCAATTCCTACGATTCTGCGTTCTTTGCCGGTATGGTATATGAAAGCCAGGTCCCCCCGGCTTCATTTGTTGCATATTTTTGACCGCAGCAGGAGCTTTTACACCATCCCATACAGCCCCCTTTTCCTGGATCAGATCATTCCAGGAGTAATCTTCAGGTTCCGTTTTCAAAAGCCAGAAAGAATTCATATATTTCATCCGTAATTTATTAAAATAAAGAGATAGATCAGGATTTTTATGTTCATCTTACCCCAAGCAGGATTTTTCATGCAAAAATCAGGCTGTCTTTGTAACTTTTTTCTATCTTTAACCGTTATGTAAGAGAGGAGGGTGATGATGAAAGGTGATTCTTTAGAAGCTGTTTATAAATGCTATATGAATGACATTTATCGTTATCTATTAAGCCTTCTTGGTCACCCTCAAACGGCCGAAGACTTGCTGCAGGACACCTTTGTCAAGGCTTATGAACATCTGGACAGTTATCAAGGTGAGAAGGTGCGTCCATGGCTCTTTAAAGCAGCTTATTATGCTTATGTTGACTGGTATCGGCGGGAAAAACGCCAGATCGTAACGGACCCTGGCTTATTTGCTGTAATATACCAGGCAGCAGACTCAGGGCCTGAAGAAACCTATCTATATGAAGAAAAAATAAACCACTGGTTTAAGGTAACTAGGGCTTTACCGGAAAAAAGTCGGCAGATATTGATACTCAGGGATTATTATGAATTCTCCTACCAGGAAATAGCAGATATTTTAAACATCAGTTTAGCCAATGTAAAAGTTTCATTATACAGAGCCCGGCAAACAATACGTGAGGTGATGAAGGATGAATTGTGATGAATTCAAAAAAGTAAAAGATGACTATTTAAGGGGAAATACTTCGCTTGCTGAAGAACAGGAAATAGAGGCTCATTTGAAAAACTGTCCGGATTGCCGGGAAGCGTTTGACAGTGAAGTCTCAGCAGATGAAAAGCAGCAAAGTGTTTTACCGCTTATGAATGAGAAAACTTATATTGATGAAAAGCTTCAGCAAAAGATCCTGCGGCGGGCTAAATATAAAAACAGATTCAGCACAGCGGTTTTTTTACTGGCGCTTTTTATCCTGCTCAGTATAGGAGGAACTATTCTTTCCAGCCTTTATTATAACTGGGGCGGAGAAGAGGGAAGGTTATACAGGACGCAGAAGACAGCAGCTTTATTAACGGAGTTTACTTTCCCAAATGTTACAGTACCGGCCCAAACTTCACCTTTTCCTCTATTTTTATCAGGAGCAGGCTGGGGACACAGCAGTCTTAGCATCAAACCGTATTTTGCAGCCAGGGGCAGTTACGCCATGCAAAAGAGGATCGGGAAAGAGGAATATGTGATCGGCCATTTGGAAATAAACCAATTTTTTTCGGCGATGAATATGAACTGGCAGTGGAAGGAGAACAGCTTTAAAAATACCCTGTATTTCTATCATCCTAATCAATTCAGTGAGGCCGGAGCCGACAAGACGGATCCAGATATTATCGGTCATGATGAAGAGATCTGGCAGGCCTTGGACATATTGCCTGAAGGGACCGTGGGGGAAATGGCAGTATCATTCAGCAGAACTTTCAGCATGGAAGAAATAAAAGAGCTGCTCTCTGATTATGATTTGGACATCACCTGGTATGCGGTATCAACCGGACTGGAAGCTGATCCCTATTATCCGCAAGATAGAGAGGACCCCCTATCAGCTTTTCGCGGGGTGTGGGGGATATCTGATCTGTCAAGAAATATGCTGAGTCTTTCTTCGGTAAAACCTGATGCAGATTCCAGGCATAAAGAATACCTGCTGAGATCGATGGAGTTTTTGATGCAGAACGAATCAACAGCCCGGAAAATTTTTCGCGGAGAGCCTGAGACCTTGCAGCTCTCGAAAAGATATGAATATATCAAAGCAAATGGTATCAATGTATATGGTGTAGTGGTCACCGGCCCGGTCAAAGAACTTCTGAAACTAAGTGACATTAATGAGATCCATTCTCCAGCCTTAGGAGAGGTTAAGCTTTGGAACTGGTTTGAACGCAGTTTCCAGGGAGAAATGTATTGAAATTATCCATGACAAAAAATGGCATATATTAATTCATCAAGATCTGCAGTATGATATAGAAAGCACTTTTGATCAAAGTAATTCATTACACCCGGAGGCCTAATAATGTTTGAAATACTATCTATCGTACTGCCTGTCTTTGTCATTATTCTGACCGGAAATCTTCTGATGAGGCTAAAATTATTCAGCAGTGAATTTATTGAAGCATCCAACCGGCTGATTTTCTATGTTTTCCTGCCCCTTTTGATGTTTTATAATATTGCCGTTTCAGATTTCAAGCAGGTTTTCAGTCTTGTCAATATCCTTATTATCATTTTAGTGATCATAATCGTATTTGCAGTAAGTTTTTTAGTTGCCAGGGTTGTTAAGCTGCCCGGGAATATGAGCGGAACATTCGTAATGAACAGCTTCCGCAGTAACTTTGCCTATATAGGGCTTCCGGTATGTTTTTACGCCTTTGGTGAACACGGATTGGCAGTTGCCAGCATACTAATGGGGTTCGCTGCTCCAGTGCTGAATATACTGGCAGTTTTAGCCTTGGCATTAGGTGACCTGAAGCATTTCAGCTTGCAGGTGTTTTTTAAAGAGACCGTCGGGAATCCTGTAGTGATAGCTTGTGTTATAGGGATCCTTTTTTCAGTCTTAGGCCTACCCCTTCCAGTATTTATAGATCGGACCCTGGATACCCTTACTGGCATTTCCCTGCCCCTGGCCTTGCTTTGTATCGGAGCCACAACCAGTTTTCCCCAGTTAAAAGGCAGTGCAGCAGTCATAGGTGTAAGTGGGGCGATCAAATTATTGATCATGCCTTTGCTGGGATTGCTGGGCGTATATGTAGCAGGCCTGACCATAGGAATAACCGAACAAGCCATGATTATTTTACTGGCCTGCCCCACTGCAACATCATCTTATGTTTTTGCTACAGCTATGAAAGGTGATCCCGATTTGGCCAGCGGAACAATTGTAGCTACCACCATGGGATCTATTATCACCTTTGTGATCTGGCTGCACTTACTGGGAGCCGCGTAAAAATAAAAAATGGGCTGGTAAGTTCAAACCAACCCATTTTTATATCTTTATATTTCTATTCACATTCATTTATTAATTCTTTAAAGCCGGGCAATGCTTTTTCAATAGTTTCATAGGCAACACAATAGGCGATGCGGAAATAACCGGGGCAGCCAAAAGATGTACCAGGTACGATCAGGATATTTTTCTTTTTGGCAAGGTTACAAAACTCAATTTCGTCTTCCATTGGAGCCTTGACAAACATATAAAAGGCACCTTCCGGTTTAATGCATCGATAACCAAAGGACAGGAGACCATTATATAAAAGCTCACGATTTTTGTTGTAAATCTCCAGGTCTACTTTTTCTTCCAGGCATTTCACAATTACATGCTGAAACAAAGAGGGAGCATTTACAAAGCCTAATATGCGGTTGGCAATATTGGCTGCGGAGATCAGATTCTCAAAGTCAGCCACCTCATCAGGAATGACCAGGTAACCTATTCTTTCCCCAGGCAGAGAAAGGGACTTGCTGAAGGAATAGCCAATGATGGTGTTTGCGTAATATTTGGTCAGATAAGGCACTTCTATATTGTCATAAGCCAATTCCCGGTAGGGTTCGTCAGAAACCAGATAAATATCAGTACCATATTCATTTTGCTTTTCCCTGAGGATTTCCGCCAGTTTGATTATGGTTGATTCAGAATAGATCACACCAGTAGGATTATTGGGTGAATTAATAATTACGACCTTGGTCCTGTTAGTGATTTTTTCCTTGAATTCTGTAAGATTAGGCTGGAAATCAATTGTGTTAGGAGATATTACCACCAGCCTGGCATCATAATTGGCAGCATAACCCCGGTATTCGCCGAAAAACGGGGCGAAAGTAATTACTTCATCCCCAGGATTTAAAAGCGATTTGAAAATAACGTTTAAACCGCCGGCCGCACCTACAGTCATAAGAATATTATCCTGGTCAAAATGGGTGCCAAATTTCTTATTAATGGATTGGGCAATAGCTTCTCTTACATATTCATGCCCTGAGTTGTTCATATAGCCGTGAACGCTCATAGCGTCTTTATTATTAATAATTTCCAGAATCGCTTGCCTGACTGCTTCCGGTGTTTCTACACTGGGGTTTCCCAGGCTGAAATCATAAACATTTTCTGCACCATAAATCGCCGCCAGCTTTTTACCTTCTTCAAACATGGCCCGAATAATTGAGCTGCTCTTCACCTGCTCCTGCATTTTTTCTGATATCATAAATACCAAACCTTTCTTTATTTCAGCCATTATGCTGAGGATAGTGGGAACTTTATTAAAAAAAGCATATCATTAGCAACTGTGCAATGCAAGAAATCGGGAGTGAACCAGGATACTGGTACATTAAAAAAATTTAGGTTTGAGGAAGGCGATATAAATGGAGCTATTAAGTGCCATTGAAACAAGAAAAAGTATCAGGGCTTTTACGAAAGAACCTGTTCCCCGTGAGATAATCAAAAAGATCCTGGAGGTGACTTTAAGGGCTCCTTCGGGCAGCAATACGCAGCCCTGGGAATTTACTGTTGTCAGCGGGGAAGTGTTGGAAAACATCAAGGGTGACAATATAGAAAAACTTCTATCAGGTACTGTTGTTAACAGCCGGAGTAATGGGTATATCGGCATTCACAGGGAACGTAAAGTGGAACTGGCCAAGGATATTTTTGCCTTGATGAAGATAGAAAGAGAAGACCGGGAAAAGCGGCTGGAATGGTTAATGAGGGGCTTCAGGTTTTTTGACGCTCCTGCAGCCATCATCATTGCTGCTGATAAGTCACTGGAAGGATCCTGGTCGATGTTTGATATAGGAGCCGTTTCTCAGACCATCTGCCTGGCGGCAGTAAACTATGGAATAGGTACCTGTATCGAGGAGCAGGGGGTAGTATTCCAGGATGTGATCAGGAAAAATACCAGTATATCGGAAGATAAAGAGGTCATCATTGGAATCGCTTTAGGTTACCCCGATCCTGATCATCCAGCCAATAAATTGGTCAGCCGCAGAGAGTCTCTGGATGTAATCACAGATTGGCTAGGGTTTTAAATACTTTGTAGGAAAAAAGTAAAGAATTCATTCATGCCTGTTGTCCTCTATCCTATTAATCTGCTTGACGTCATCAGCAGGAAATAACTATCATGGAAGTGGTAAATATATCCTGTAAAGGATGAGGGGGAGAGCCCTCTTTGAAAGGGGAATAAGCATGATCATTGATGTGCACGGACACCTGGGTGACATTTTATATCCAAATGGGCGTAACCTTATTTATCAGCGCGGGGTAGTGATGGAAAAACTTTGGGATCCCCAGGGAACCAATGAAGCACAATTAAACCGTTCCTTTGGAATGGGGAAACTGATTTATGAACTGACCAATTACTGGGCTACCAAAGGACAGCGGGCACGTAATTTTACTGCTACCCTGGAAAACTATCAGCGTTCTCTGGATGAGAACGGAATTGATTATGCAGTATGCCTGCCCATCGCCCCATATGTTACTTTTGAAGACCTGGCCGAAGCCAGGGAGCAGGAGCCTCGAATCCTGCCTTTCACCAGTGTTGATTTTACCCGGCAACATAATGTGGCAGAAAAACTGCGACAGGATGTAGAAGGCGGGGCTTTAGGATTAAAACTTCATCCCATTATTCAGAATGTATCCCTTCTTGACAATCTTACATCTCAGGCCTTACAAGCTTTTGAACAGCTTAAAAAGCCGGTTTTGATCCACACCGGGCCGTCAGGTTATTACCTGGGTAAGGAAAAAAATAAAAATACGCCTGCCTTTGGCAAAGTCGAATATGTTGAGGAAGTAGTAAGAAACTTTCCGGGGATCAACTTTATAATCGGCCATTCAGGGCTCTTCTGGGTCAATGAAGTGTGCCGCCGTATGGCAAAACTGCCTAATGTGTGGATGGAAACCAGCTTCCAGTCACCGGAAATGGTGCGTAAATTAATTGCCTTGTTTGGCCCCGAAAAAGTAATGTATGCATCTGACTGGCCTTTTGGCAGCCGCCCTCCCCATATTAAAATCATAAAAGTTGCCTGCCAGGGAAATCAGGAATTGGAAGAGCAAATATTTTATAAAAATGCCAAAGCGCTTTTAGGGATCAAGTAAGTAAAAAAGGTTTACCCAAAAGGTGTTTAAATTTAGAAGAAATGTAAGCACTTAAGAATAGCCTTCATAAAAAATTGGACGCCCTTTTTGGGGCGTCCTGGTTTTTAAAAATCATGAACAGTTTAGTTTTTCACTCTCAGCAGCCTCATGCTATTTAAGGTCACTAACAGAGTGCTGCCCATGTCACCCACTACCGCCAGCCATAAAGTCAGCCATCCGGGAATAACCAGCAATAGTATGAATCCTTTTATGATCAAAGCAAAAGCGATATTTTGTTTAATGATCGAAAGAGTTCTGCGGCTTAGTTTTATCACATATGCCAGTTTAGTCAGATCATCAGCCATCAGGGCGATATCAGCTGTCTCCAGCGCTGCATCAGTTCCTGCTGCCCCCATGGCAATGCCTACAGTAGATATGGCCATTGCCGGAGCATCGTTTACTCCGTCTCCTACCATGGCAGTTTTACCATACCTGGCTGACAAATCTTTCATGGCCATTACTTTATCTTCCGGCAGCAGATCACTTTTGAATTCATCCACACCGGCTTTGGCAGCAATCGCCTGAGCTGTATGGCAATTGTCTCCGGTGAGCATGACAGTATGCTTAATGCCGGCTTTTTTCAAGCCTGCCAGAGCCTGCCTGCTATTATGGCGCAAGACATCTGCCACAGCAATTAATCCTGATATTTCATGGTCATTACCCAGAATCATTACCGTCTTGCCTTCGCTCTGAAGAGCAGACACAGTGTCTTCAATTTGGGCCTTACTGAGAATATCAGCGTCAAACAGGCGGGTATTGCCAATCTGATAAATTATATCTCCTACTTTGGCCCGGGCACCTTTGCCGGGAATCGCTGTAAATTCTGAAACAGCCGGAATAATAAGATTCTTTCCCCGGGTATGATTTACAATTGCTTCACCCAGAGGATGCTCGGATCTTGATTCTATGGCTGCTGCAATCTGCAGTATTTTTGCAGATGAACCGCCATTAAGCGGAATCACATCAGTTACCTGTGGTTTGCCTTGGGTAAGAGTGCCGGTCTTATCAAAAGCTACCACTGACAAAGCCCCTGCTTCTTCTAGATAGGCCCCGCCTTTGATTAAAACACCATTTCTGGCGGCACTGCCGATGGCTGATACAATGGAAACCGGTGTAGAAATAACCAGGGCACAGGGACAGGCAACCAACAGCATTGCCATCGCTTCATAAAACCACTTATGAAAGGGCTGGTCAAACAACAATGGTGGAACCACAGCTACTAATGCTGCACCCAGTATCACCAGAGGGGTATAGTATTTGGCAAACTTGTCAACGAACTGCTGTGAAGGTGCCTTCTGCCCCTGAGCTTCTTCCACCATTTCGATTATCCGTGAAATGGTATTGTCTTTGGCCAGTTTTGTTACCTTTATTTCCAATGCCCCGTGCTCGTTGACGGTTCCCGCATATACTTCATCACCGGCATTTTTCTCCACCGGTATCGACTCACCGGTTATCGGGGCCTGATTTACTGCGGAAAATCCTTTAATAACCTGCCCGTCCATGGCGATTTTTTCCCCGGGGCGGATAATGATAATATCCCCCAAGTCAATCTCTGCAACCGGCAGAGTCATTTCCCGGCCGCTGCGTTTAACCAGTGCTTCATCGGGAGCAAGTTCCATTAATGCCCGGATGGAATTCCTGGTTTTATCGAGGGTATATCCCTGCAGTGCATTGCCCAGCGAAAAAAGAAAAACCACTGCGGCAGCCTCCACATACTCGCCGATCACTGCTGCTCCAATTACAGCAATAGCCATTAATATATTCATATCAAATTCACGAGCATTGATAAGAACTGAAATTCCATTTTTAAAAGGCAGGAAACCGCCCAGGATGATTCCGGTTATGAAGAAAATTGTTGACAGCAGAGCAGGAGCTTGAGTAATTCCTGCTATTACACCCGCTGCCAGCATAATAAAAGAAATAAGAGTCGGAATTATATACTGATTAGTCTTCCAGAAAGAAACAGTTTGTTGGTGAATCGCCGGCTGATCAACTTCACCGGAGTACCCCATTTTTTCAATTACCGAAATAATTTCAGCAGTTGAACCCTGATGTTTAACTGTCATCTTAGAAGCGGCAAAATTAACTTGAGCTTGATCAACACCCGGAACCCTGGTAACACTCTTTTCTAATTTAGCGGCGCAGTCAGCGCAGTCCAAACCTTGCAGACGAAAGACAGTGGCTTTATTGTTATCTGCCGGACTGGCTATTTCTTCTGCATCATAACCAAGGACCCTTACTTTATTTATCACCTGCATGCTTTCTGCAAGCAGCGGGTCATAATCAATATTCATCCTACCGGAAGGAAAGGACAAATCAACTGTGGCAATTCCCGGCAGCATCTTCACAGCTTTTTCTACTTTGGCTGCGCAATCCGGGCAATCCAGGCCGTTTACTTGATAACTGCCGGAACAGAGTGATTTTTTTATTAAAACTGCTTGATTCATATCAATGCTCCTAACATTAAGATAAAATAAAAAATATTAAAGCTATATCTGGTTCAAAAATTGTGCAGCCCATTCCTCACTGTGACTTATATGTTCCAGGCCTTGCCGAAAAAGAGTCGAAACATGATCATCGTCCAGGGAGTAGTAGAGGACTTTACCATCCCGGCGAAACTTCACAAGCTTTTGGGTTCTTAGTATCCGCAGCTGATGAGAGACAGCGGATTCGGATGAACCGATTACTGTTGCCAAATCGCATACACAGAGTTCCCTGGTCATCAGAGCAAATAACATTTTTACCCGGGTAGAGTCGCCCAGGGTTTTAAAGATATCTGCCAGAGACCTGGCTTCATTATCACTTAGCATTTGCTTGCTTACTTCGGCAACTGCTTCCTCATGTATGCAGTTAATCTCACAGCGATCATATTCTCCAGGTTTGGCTGACATTTGATTCCCTCCAAAAATAAATCTTTACATATGAACAACTGTTCATATGTAAATAATAATATCCCATAACAAATAAGTCAACGGGTTGGAGACAGGGAAAATTTTGCTCTAATAAAAAACAGACGAAAAAATTATTTGCTGGTTAAACCAATAAAAAAGCGCCTGATAAATATTCAGGCACTTAAACCAACTTATTAAAATTAATTTATCTTTTTATTGCAGGCTCAGTTCCAGGACTTTGCGGACCACTTCCGGGGTAACATTTTTTCTTTCTCCCAGTCTTACCATATCGTGCTTTTTCAAGTGTTCAAGTATTTCAGGAATATTTTCTGCTGTCAGCCCATAATCACTGAGGCGGGTCTTTAGCTGCATTGTTTCAAAAAACTGCCGGGTCTTGTCAATGGCGGCATCGATGACATCATCTTCATCACCGTCTTTTAAACCCCATATACGCTCAGCATATTGCAGGAGGCGGAGCCGTTTATCTTCTTTTTGCACCTTCAGCATACCTGGCATGAGAACTGCCAAGGTACAGGCGTGATCAATTCCATATAAGGCAGTAAGTTCATGTCCTACCATATGGGTTGCCCAGTCATTGGGAACACCGGAACCAATAAAACCGTTTAAGGCCAAAGTGGCACAAAGCATAATATTGGAGCGAACTTCATAGTTTAACGGATCAGCCAAAGCCTTAGGGCCTTCTTCCAGCAAGGTCAGCAAAAGGCCTTCGGAAAAGCGTTCTTGCACTTTAGCATTTACCGGGTAGGTCATGTATTGTTCCAGGACATGCATATAAGCATCAACTACCCCGTTGCTTATCTGGGCCGGGGGCAGAGAATAGGTGATGGTAGGATCTAAAACCGCAAAACGCGGGAAAATCTCTGTACTGTAAAATGAAATCTTGGCATTCATAGATTTTCGGGTTACCACAGCACGGTGATTTGACTCTGACCCGGCGGCAGGTAAAGTTAAAACAACGCCTAAAGGAAGGGCACCATTGATCCTGGTACCACGACTGAATATGATTTCCCAGGGGTCTCCCTGATAGCAGGAAGCACAAGCAATAAACTTGGTACCGTCAATAACCGAACCGCCCCCCAATGCCAGGAGAAAATCGATCTTTTCAGATTTAACAATATCTACGGCTTTAAGCAGGGTTTCATATAAAGGATTTGGTTCAATACCAGCGAATTCGGTCAGGTGGTAGCCGGCCAGAGCAGTTTTAACTTGATCCAGGACGCCATTTTTTTTCACACTGCCGCCGCCATAAGTAATCAGTACCCGGGCATCTTTCGGAATTTCGCCTGCTATGTCGGCAATTCGTCCCTGGCCGAACATTAATTTAGTGGGGTTTTGGAAATCGAAGTTTAACATATTATTCCTCCTTGGTCCGTATTAAATATGAATAGTTATTTTGAATAGAGCGTTGATGAGGATTAAAGTATCTCAATGTTTTTCCCTGCTGCTTTACATATACAACAAGATAACAACAGATGCAATTATTTGATTCAAGATCACTGCGCCAACAGCCGGCAAATTTGTTCCAGCACAGCACCGGTGGTGTTAGTGTCAATTTTTATTTTAGCGGCATGGTCCATATAAGTCGGGCCTTTATTTATTATAACCAGGTCCTGAGTAAAAGAGTCAAATGCCCGCACAAAACCGGCCAGGGGATAGACTGTCAGTGATGAGCCTATAACTATTATAAGCTGAGCGGAAAGAATATTGTCCTGGGCATCCATATAATTATAAATATTCTCTCCGAAAAGCACTACATCAGGTTTCAAGATACCGCCGCACTCTGGGCAGCGGGGAACCAGATCATCTTGATGAAGGACGGCTTCAGAAGCATAAATTAAGCGGCACTGCTGATTCATACACACGAAGTTGTCAGCATTGCCGTGAACAGGGATCACGTTTTTGCTGCCGGCTTTTTGGTGCAGATTGTCAATATTCTGGGTAACGATACTGTGTATATAACCCTTGGCTTCCATTTCAGCCAGTATGTAATGAGCCTTGCTGGGCTCCACCTGAGAATATACAAAATGCTTACGGTAAAAGTCATAGAAACGTTCCGGATCACGCCTGAATGAATCAATATGAATGAGTTCCATTACCCGGTCTTCGCCCAGCTTACGATAGATACCGTTTTCCCCGCGAAAGTCAGGTATGCCTGCTTCGGTACTTATACCTGCACCGGTTACAACTACTGTTTTTTTGGAATTGGTTATCGAATTTGCAATTTGCTCAATTAAATTTTGCATATTTGCCTCCTCCTTTTAACGCTGGAATTAGATCAATATTTATAAGAATCTTCTTCCTGCAGCCAGATGTTTCCTGCCAAAAAAGATTCGATTCGGATAGTAAAGTAAAAAACAAAAAATATTTCAGTTTTATATAAAACAATAGTATACTATTAACGTTGACCATCGGGTCAGTTTTAAATAAGTATTGAAAATGGTGAAATTATTTATGGATCGTTCAGACTCAATGGGAAAACAGAGTATCGGCAGCCTCCTGTGGATGTTTTCTTTACCGGCTATAGTGGGTATGGTCGTTAACGCCTTATATAATATAGTCGCACGGATATTTGTAGGAAGGGGAGTCGGTGCCCTGGGACTGGCAGCTACTGCAGTAGCGTTGCCGGTCATGACTATTATCATGGCCTTATCAATTTTGATCGGAGTCGGTGCCACCGCTTTGATCTCCATCCGTTTAGGAGAAAAAAGAAAAGACCAGGCCGAATTGGTGGCAGGTAATGCCATGTCATTACTGGTTTTGCTGCCGGCAATTTTTGCGGTCATCTTTTTTCTTTTTTCCGAACCGATAATAACTGCTTTAGGATCCAGCCCGGAAGTATATCCTTATGCCCGTGATTATCTGACTATTATCATGGCAGGGTCCTTCATCACCTCATTCAGTATGGGGGCCAACAATTTTATTCGGGCCGAGGGAAATCCCCGCATGTCCATGTATACGCAAATCTTAGGCGGGCTTGTGAACGTGGTATTGAATTATGTATTTATATTCCAATTTGGCTGGGGTATAAAAGGTTCAGCTATTGCTTCGGTGATTGCACAAACAGTTGCTGCTCTCTGGGTCTTAAGCTATTTTGTTTCCGGCCGCAGCCTGGTCAAAATACATTTGAAAAACTTGAAACCGCAGCTGCCAACCGTTCTAAGCATTATGGCGATCGGGTTTGCCCCGTCAGCGATGCAGCTGGCCAGCAGCGTGCAGCAGGTCATACTGAATAAGGCCCTGATGGAACATGGAGGAGATTTGGCACTTTCCGCCATCGGCATCATGATGAGTCTGGGAATGCTGTTCTTCATGCCTATTCTGGGGATAAATCAGGGGGCTCAGCCCCTCATTGGCTATAATTATGGGGCCCGTCAATATGAACGGGTGATAGAGGCCTGGAAGAAAGCAGTCCTTGCGGCAACCTGTATTGCAGTAGCCGGTTTCATCGCCGTCCGTTTATGGGCGGTTCCCATGGCGGCACTATTCAGCGAAGGCGATATAGCATTAACGACCATTACTTCCCATGCTATGCTGATATATTTTGCAGCCTTCCCGGTGGTAGGCCTTCAGGTCATAGGGGCAACCTATTTCCAGGCAGTGGGAAAACCGGTTCAGGCAGCTATTCTTAGTTTATCCCGCCAGGTGCTGATATTTATTCCTTTATTGCTTATACTGCCTAAGTATTGGGGGATTGAAGGGGTATGGAGAACGGCACCAATATCTGACTGTCTGGCTGTTATAATGACCACAGCATTTGTATTGGTAGAATTGAAAAAACTAAAGGAGCAAGCAGCTGCTGAAAGTTCTAATGAAGTGTCTTAAAAATTTATGAATCCGTCAAAAAAGAAAGACTGTTTCGCACAATGATATGCTCCCCTAAAACCAAGCAGATTTCTTACTGTCTGCTTATGGGGAGCATGTCAACAGTCTTTCATGTTTTTTAGGATAATTTGTCATCTTCTTCGTCATCAGCTTTGGCACTTCTGAAATTTTTAATAGCCTTTCCCATGGATTCTGCTACTTGAGGAAGTTTGCCAGGTCCCATTATGATTAAAACGATTAAGAGAATAAAGCCTAACTCCCAAGGACCAAAGTTACCAATCAAGCCAAACATGGTTTCCCCTCCTTTAAAACCAATTTATTATTAAAGCCGTTATTCTACTCCCGGCTCGGTTTAAGCATAGCTGTGAAGTCCGGGCAGCAGATAATTTACCCCAAAGAAGGTAAACAGTACCAATATAAAGCCAGCAACAATGAGAATACGGGCTTTATTGCCCCGCCAGTCTCTCTGACGGTGAAGATGCAGGTAAATCGCATAAATGATCCAGGTAACCAAAGCCCAGGTTTCCTTGGGATCCCAGGTCCAGTAACTGCCCCAGACCTGTTCAGCCCAGACAGCCCCCAGAACAATTGATGTCGATAACATGGCAAAACCAGAAGCTGTTATTCTGTAGATAAAGGTATCTTCTTCTTTTACTGCATGCCTCAACTGTATTATAGCAATCCCGGCAGCTAAAGTAAAAGCACTATAGGCTACCGCTGCTGTAATTACATGAACAGTGAGCCAGGGGCTTTTCAGGGCTGGCATAAGAGGAGCCGTCTGCCCTATTTGTTGTGGCATCAGTAGAATAATAGCCAGGATCAACAGAGCATTCAGAAGCATTACTACTCCGCCGGCATTTTTCTTACTGGTTATTACTTCATAAATTACATACATTAAGACAGTGATAAAAGTAAAACTAAGCAAAAATTCATAGCCGTTGACCAAAGGAAGCCTGCCGCTAAGTGATACTCGGCTGACCAGGACCATTAAATTAGACACTAAACCAGCTATACACAGCCAGAAGGCTGTTTTTTGAAGTAAAACATTACAATAACCTATAAAGTAAAATATTGCAGATACTGTATAAAAAGCAAAAACCATATAGACAAGTAAGTGTTCAGTTAAAGTCATTTTTTGTACACTCCGTTCTTAAGTAGTTACGGTTAAAGTACAGAAGGATCTTTCTCATTGCCTTTATTTTTCGGACCTAAAAGGATCAGACAAACCCCCAGCATCAAAAGCAAACCGCCGGCAGTTACCAAGGGGAGTCCAGGATCTGATTTAACAATTAAAACTGAATAAGGTTGAACTTTATCGAAACTTATAAAAACATCCTCATCGATTTTTATTTTATCTTCAAAAGGTGCTGCACCTACGCCAAGTAATTCGGTTCCTTCATAAACCGAATAAACCACCCGGGGGTTTACAGGTTTCATTGATTTGGACTGCATACCTGATTTTTCGTCAAAATGAGGAATATATTTGAAAACTTTTACTGCTCTTTTAGTAGAATCAAACTGGAGAAAATCACCGTCTTTTGCCAGAAATTTTTTCTCCCGAGCACCATCAATGATCTGCACATTAGTAAGATAGCCGTAACTGCTCTGGTAAGCTTTTATCCCTTCATATTTTAAGGGGTAATTGACACTAATGACTTCTGTCACAGCTGACTTTCCCGGTTCTGACACTTTCAGTACTGAATAATACTGGGAAGGTGAACCATCATCATAGAACTCGACAGTAAACGATTCAAGTTTAAGGAAAATGGGCTTATTTGTGTGAATCACCTTATGAAGGTCTACAGTATCACCTTCTAAAATGCTTAATTGTCCATTCTGCCCCAGGTAAGAATATAAACTGGCTCCAATAAGAATGAGGACGATACCGACATGCAGCATCAAAAGTCCGAGATATCTCACCAGCAGCCTCCGATTTCTGCTGATTTGCGCGCTTCGGTTCAGGAAGAATTTAAACCTGTTGAAGGTACAAAAAGACATATTGATAAAGAGCAAGAGTAACAGAAGCCGGAAAGGAATGGTTTTAAAAAAGGTATCCGGCAGGATACTGGAACCGATGGCTGATGCTATGCCGATTAAGGCTAATAGCACCAGACCGGTTGTCATAGATGAGATATAATTAATTATGCGCATTTTGGAATTCTCCGCATTCTTTTTACTTTTAAATTTCCCAGCTTTCATCCAGGTCATCATACCATCCCCAGAGATGGCATTCTGCACACATGGGTGTCGATTTTTTGTGCATGTTGTGGCATAAGTTGCAATCCTGTTCTCCATGATGAGAATCATGGGGGTTAGAGTCTGCAAAATCGGTAGCTGCTTTTATTTCTTCCCAACTGGTGCCTTCTCCGGTTTCAGAGTGGCAGTCCAAACACATGGCACGATCTCCCGGAGGGCCTTCCAAAGGCAGGTAATAATTTCCGGTGACAAAATTTAAGCCTTCCATTGCTTTCTCAGGAATAGACCGGTGATGACAGTCTAAACACTCAATGTTTTCCTGAGCGTGTTTATGGTCTAAAAGGACTCCTTCATTCCATGATTCATAATAAGGCCTTATAATATGACAGGTGCCACAGAAAGAAGGATTTTCACTGGCCTTCAGCAGAGCCCCGGCAGTTATACCGCCTATCACAATTCCTATTCCGATTACCATAAGTATTATTTTTTTGTTCAGATACTTTTCCCGGAAACTGGTGCGTCTTGTATTATTACTCATCATAAGGTCCCTCCTTCAGCTTTGTTATGGAAAAGAGAAAATTGAAATCCAAAGATCGTATTCTACAATTTGCGAAAGTTTCATTCTATTTTAGCCATAAAATCCAAATTTGTCTTTAGATTATTATACAGTAATTCTGTCTTGCTTTGGAGACAAACTACCAATAAACTGCAGCAACATAATTAAGGAACGTTATTGGTGTGTTTCACAGTATTTGATAATAAGATTTTTAAAGGGTCTAATGATATAAATGCTTTGTATGCTATACTTAAGTTATTAAATTCCATTATAATATTCTAAAGTAGTCTGTAATTCGATTTATAATTCGCCGTTTTTATATAATTCGGCGATAAATGACAGTTAGCGAGTGTAAATGGAGAAAGGGGAGATTTTATGAGTAACGAAGAAAAAAAGAATGGCGTATCAAGAAGGACATTTATTAAAGGAGCAGCAGTCAGTACTGTAGCAATTGGTTCAGCCGGTATGCTGATCGGTTGCAGCCCCAAGGAAAGAGAGGCTCCAAATACAACTGATACTCCTGATGCACCGGATGGCACTCCCAGCTTTTTAAAAGCCCCGGAGCCTATTGCTGATGCTGACATTAAAGAAACAGTTACTGCAGATATTATTGTGGTTGGCGGAGGTATGTCAGGATTGTGTGCCGCCATGTCAGCTGCTGAAGAAGGTGCGAAAGTCATACTGCTGGAAAAAACTGATAATGTTAATTTCCGCGGCAATGACTATGGTGCTATTGGCTCTAAGATGCAAAAGCAGATTGGCAACGAAATCAACGGGATGGAAGCCATACAGGAAATCATGCGTTACAACGCTTATAAAGGCAATCAGAGAGTTGTATCCCTTTGGGCAGACAACAGCGGTATGGTAGCTGACTGGATCATGTCCAAAGCGGAAGGTTATGGCTGCAAACCCAAACCGGTACCCCTGGATGAAACCGCAACCCCTGGTACTGTAATAAAAGGTTTCCCAACCTTAAGTTTCAGAATGGATCCCAGTGAAGCTGCCATTGCTGATGCACCAACAGGAACCGATCCCTGGACCGCATCCATGCGCTATACATTAAAACAGGGATGTTTGGATGCCGGTGTTGATCTTCGCTTCAAAACTCCTGCTGTTCAATTAGTACGCGAAGATAACAATAAAGGGCGGGTCACAGCAGTTATTGCAGGAGAAGAAGGAGACTACAAAAAATTCGTTGGTACCAAAGGTATAATTCTCTGTTCCGGCGACTATAATGCGGACCAGGAAATGCGTGAGCATTACATACCTTCCACCAAATACATTCATGCCAACATGTTCGAAATGGTTAACGGACCCATCAATACAGGTGACGGACAAAAAATGGGTATGTGGATCGGGGCAGCTATGGATGAATTCCCTCATGCACCCATGTATTTTGACTTTGCAGTACCGGGTGCTCCCATCCTGGCTGATGCTTTGATGCGCCAGCCCTGGCTGAGCGTCAATGAAAGAGGGCTCCGTTACCATAACGAAGAGCTGCCTTATTCTTATCTGTGTAATTCTCAGCGCCAGCAGCCCGGCAATGCCCGTTGGACAGTCTGGGATGCCAAATGGCCGGAAGAAGCTCCTTCCTTCAAAGTTGTAGCTTGTAAGGATATGCGTACCAACTTCCACAATCCCGAAAATGTAAAAACTTACGTGGAAAAAGGCTATATCAAGAGTGCTGAGACATTGGAAGAACTGGCAGACCTGATGGGTGTTCCCAAGGATAATTTACTGAAGACGGTAGAACGCTACAACGAACTGGCTAAAAAAGGCGTAGATGAAGATTATGGTAAGCGGGCAGCCTGCCTGACGACCATTGAAAAACCGACCTTCTATGCTGCTCCGCTGGGAACTGCATTACTGGTCACCCTGGGCGGTCTAAAAGTCAATACTGACTTGCAGGTGTTGGATGAAGAACTGAATGTTATTCCTGGTCTTTATGCAGCAGGTAATGCATCCGGAAACTATTATGCCAATGATTACTGTGTAAACCTGCCTGGCAACAGCCATGGACGTGCTTTTACTTTCGGTTATCTGGCCGGCAAGAATGTGGCTAAACTCGGTTAAGCATTAGTTTTTTGTAAATAATTGACTCATCAAAGAAATAAAAAAGCAGGGGAAATAATTTCCCTGCTTTTTTTTTTAGGTTATCTTTTTATTTACCGTAACAGTTGAGCGGCTCATTTAAACCAATCCGGCCGAGGCCAACTTGCCCTTGCAAGCTAAAAACAATATCATAAGGCTTTGCACAAGGGCCGAATTTTCCCAAACTGAAAAATATGAATAAAGATATTGCGTATTAAATAATTTAATCCATTGATTTAGATTGTGAAATATCGTACAATCAAATATAGAAAAGGGAAGCAAAGATGTAGATTGCTTCTGATGTGCCGTTTAAGTACGAAAAGCTAAAGATAGATATAAGGAATAAAATCGTACTCAAAAGGATTCCAAATGGCATCAATTTAGAACAAAAAGGCATTGGCCTGCCATGCCTGAAATAGAAAGGGGTGTAAATATGAAAGAAAGAGATCCACATTTTGCCCTGGCTATTGACGAAATAGAAAAAGGCATTGAGGAATCACTGAAAAAAATCCTGGAAACCAAAAAAGAAAAACCCGACAAAAAGATTGCATAATGTAAGCAACAGGCCTTGACGACGCTTTATAATAATCGGAAAAAGTCAGAAGGGCTGCTTATTTAAAAATGAAGTTACAAAATGCTGATTAAGGGGGCTTCCTAAAAAGGAAACCTCCTTTTTAAATTGAAACTTAAATTAAACTTTTGCTTTATCGGGGAAGGTACTTACCCTGTTTATAACTTGAGGCATAACTCACTTAAAGGTTCAACTGGAACTTCACAAATAATTTAGACGTTACATATATGCAGTAAATGTTAATATAAGTGTAAGTATTGTGGTAATTTTAACTATTATTAGATATTAAGGCTGAGAGGGGAGTCGTATTTGTCTGCGGTTAAAATTGAAAATCTGCGTAAAGTTTACCGGGTAGGGGAAGAAAAAGTAATAGCCCTGGATAATATTTCAATGACTATGGATTATGGAGAAGTTACCTGTATACTGGGGACATCAGGTTCGGGCAAAAGCACCTTGTTAAATATGATCGCCGGCTTGGAAAAACCAACACGGGGTAATATTGAACTCTTCGGGCGTAACATTGTAAAACTAAATGAGCGGCAGTTAGCCAGATTCAGACAGCATTATGTAGGTTTTATTTTTCAATCATATAATTTGCTGCCAGCTTTAACTGCCCTGGAAAATGTTGCCCTGCCCCTGATTTTCCGCGGAATAGAAAGAAAGAAACGCGAAAGAATGGCTTTACAGATGCTGGATGCCGTTGGCATAAAAACCCATGCCAAGCACCGGCCCACCCAATTAAGCGGTGGACAGCAGCAGCGGGTGGGGATTGCCCGGGCATTTGTCATAAAGCCTAAAATCATTTTTGCTGATGAACCTACCGGCAATCTTGATTCACGGACCACCGCAGAAGTCATGGGCCTGATGATGAAGATCACCAGAGAAAACGGGCAAAACCTGGTTCTGGTCACCCATGATTCCAACATCGCCAGCTATGCAGACCGGATAATCAATATTTTTGACGGGAATATTGATCAATCACAACTGATTAAGAGGAGTTAAACAGGATGAAAAGAAAAGGCGTTATTTTATTACTGATTTTTTTGTTGACCTTTAGCTTTGCAGGTATGGCTTCAGCAGACCTTAATGATGACCCCTGGCAGATACCGGAAGAAAACCCCCGGGTCATTATCGGCAAAGATGCTGCCATGCCGGTATTTAATGCCGGTGAAAAAATTAAACTGAAAATTCCTATTGAAAACACCAGTCACACCGATGCCAAAGATATCAGTGTAGTAATATCCGCTGGTGGTGCCGATTTTCCATTTTCCATCGGTGGCATGAATATTACGGAGTATGCCAGTCACCTGACAGCCAAGTCACGTAATATCATTACTTTCGACCTGTTGGTCCCGGCAACAGTGAAGCCCAAAATATATCCCATCAATGTAACGGTTAATTATAATACTTATTATGGATACAGCGGCAGTGTAAGTGATGTAATCAATGTGAAAATCGAGAACTCCAATAAACAGCCGAATATCTCAGTACTAGATGTGGAGGTGCCGGGTGAAAACCTGGCGGTGGGTCAGTCCAGTCCGGTTAAAATTCAATTAAAAAATGACAGCGATTTGATACTGAAAAATCTGGAATTGAAATTGAGCGGTTTCAGCAGTAACACCATAAACCTGGATAAATGGTCGGATACCCAATACATAGCACAATTGGGCAAAGGGGGCACTGTGGCAGCAGAGTATCGCTTATACACCGATACCAAACTGGAAAAAGGAATCTATCCGCTGAACTTAGGCATAAAATATCTGGACGAATATGGGCAGGAGTATACCCAGGAAAGCACTGTTTATCTGCCGGTATCCGGCAAAGGCGGTTCAGATGATGAATATACCCCCCGGCTTATTATCGATAATTATTATTATCCGGGTGAATATATGCAGCCGGGAATACCATTTGACTTAAGCTTATCTTTTTATAATACCAGTGCTGCTACAGCAATAGGAAATATTAAAGTCAGCATCAACTCCGACGGAGATGTTTTTTCACCGGTGGGAGGCAGTAATTCCTTTTATATTGACCAACTGGCAGCCGGAGGGCGTATTGAAAAAAGCCTGACCTTAAAACCAAAACACGACGCGGAAAATGGCAACTACAATATTAATGTTGACCTGCAGTATCAGGATAGTAAAGGCACTCAATACAACGAAAAAGAATTGATCAGTATCCCGGTAAACCAAAATATCATCCTTTTTGTTACTGATGTTGTAACTCCCGCCGAAGCTTTTGTAGGTATGCCCACTTCAGTATCCATTGACTTTTATAATACCGGCCGCAGCCTGATCCGCAACCTGATTGTCACAGCCGAGGGTGATTTCCAAATCCAGGACGGCAATGCCTATCTGGGTAATCTGGAAACCGGCAAAGAAAATTATTTCGATGTTACCATTATTCCGCAAAAAGAAGGGACCGCTGAAGGCAAAATCGTTCTCCAATATGAAGACAATATCGGCCAGCCTTTTATCGTGGAAAAAGCCTTTCAGATCAATGCCATGGTCCAGGAGATGCCGCCGGATATGCCGGGTATGATGCCCGAAGATCAGCAGCCCCAGCAGAAGTTTCCCCAAAAGTGGATGATAATTGCCGGAGGAATAGTTTTACTGGCGGTAATAGCGGCAGTGATTATAAGACGGCGCCGCCGCCGTTTAAGTGAGGAATTGGAATTCGATGAATAAATTTGATTTATTCCGCATGAGCAGACAAAACCTCATGCGCCGCAAGACCAGGAGTGTTCTAACTATTATTGGGGTAATGATAGGTACGGCTTCAATCGTGATTATGCTGTCTCTGGGAATTGCCATGGACCGGCAGTTTAAAGAGCAGATTTCCCAGATGGGGAGCTTAAACATCATTGATGTATATCCTGGTTATTATGGCGGCTATGACAGGCCAGGCGGGGAAGGGCAAAATACAGCATTGGATGACCATGCGGTTTCTCAGTTTGAACAGATAAAAGGCGTGAAGGCAGTAATGCCGCAAAAAACCAGTTATTATAAAATCGCAGCCGGCAAGATGGTGGGCCATGTGGGAGTAATAGGCGTAAAACCAGAAAACCTGGCGGCCTTTGATTTTGAGATTGAAGAAGGACGTCTGCTAATAGATGGTGATAAAGAGGCTATTATTTTCGGTTCCCAGATAGCTTATAATTTTTACAATCCGCGCCTTAGCAATCATTATTACGGACCAATGGGCAGCAATCCTCCTGAGGTTAATCTGATCAGTGACAAGCTTATTCTGACAGCTAATATGGCATATGGTGAAAGGCAGCAAGGCGGCACCGACCCGGATTACAGACCGCCCAAGCTCCACGAAATAAAGGGAGTGGGAATCCTTAAGCAAAGCAATAACGAGAAAGATTACAATGCCTATATGAATATGGCTTACCTGGAAAAGATCCTGGCTGAAGACCGTAAGAACGAGCAAAGCAACAGCGGCCAGCGTCCTGTTAATGATAATAATCAAAATCAATATGACAATATTAAGGTCAAATGTGAAAATATCGAAGTAGTTGCTGCGGTGCAGGAAAAGATAAAGGCTCTGGGGTATATGTCTCACAGCCTTACAGATATACTGGAATCCATGAAAAAAACCTCCCGCACCATGCAGGCTATTTTAGGAGGCATCGGGGCGGTAAGCCTTTTGGTTGCAGCCATCGGCATAACCAATACCATGATCATGAGTATTTATGAAAGAACCAAAGAAATAGGGATCATAAAAGTATTAGGAGCAGACATTGCCGATATAAAAAGATTATTCTTGCTGGAAGCCGCCCTGATCGGCCTGGTTGGGGGGGTGATTGGCCTGTTGCTCAGTTATACGGTTTCCTGGGTATTGAATAGCTTTGTTCCCAATATGATAGGGGGCATGGGAGTAGGCGGAATCTCATATATTCCACCCTTACTGGCAATAGGCGCCCTGATATTTTCTACCATGGTAGGCATAATTGCCGGATATTCACCAGCCCATCGCGCCATGAACCTGAGCGCCTTAGAAGCCATCCGCACCGAATAATGACAGTGGGGACGTACCCTAATTGTCAAGTTTTGGGGCAAAAGATGATATAAAATATTTCCCGGTGTGTAGGCAGACGACCCTGCCTGCCCGATCCTTATTTATTAAGAAAGGCAGAAATACATATGAAAAGAATATTACGGTTTACCCTACTGCTGATCGGATTAATTTTGGCGGCAGGGACAAGTCCGGTCAGCGCACAGCCGGAAGAAGATATAAAGGTATTTATTGATGGGGTCCAACTGCAGCTTGATGTTGCCCCTCAGGTTCAAAACGGGAGAACCATGCTGCCTTTCCGGGCAGCAGCAGATGCTCTTGATATAGAAGTGATTTGGGAGCCGACAGCTAGGCAGATCTTTGCTAAAGACAGTAATATAACATTGGAGATGACAGTGGATAGCACCACAGCCAGGGTCAATAACCAGATGGTCATTCTGGATGCGGCTCCGACGATTTTAAATGGGCGCACTCTGCTGCCGGCCAGGTTTTTCAGTGAAACCTTTGGCTGTGTGGTAAAGTGGGATCCATCCACCCGCATCGTCAACATTGTTTCTACTCCCCCTGATATGAAGGTTGTCGGATTCTACGCCCTGGGAGATGAAAAAACCAGCAGTTGGGGGGACCTTTTCAACAGTCCCTATCCTAATGCCGACAAAGGAAATACAGAAGCACTAAGCGATTTGGCACTTGGCTGGTATAGCCTGGATGAAACGGGACAGCTTTTGACCCAAAGCAGCAGCGGCTGGCAGATTCCCGCAGGCTGGGAAAAAGTTTTGGAAGCAGCAGAAAAGTATAGACTAAAAACCCAAATGGTAGTACATATGACCGATGGCGGCGGAAAGCTGGTTCGTTTTTTAAATAATGACGAAGCAGTACGGTTGGCGGCAGACAGTATTGCTGAGGAAGCACAGCTTTACCAGGGAGTTAACCTGGACTTTGAAGGCCTGGGCTGGAATGAAAGCGGGGAAGAACTGATCAAGACCCGTCAGTTATTCAACAATTTTGCAAAACTCCTGTCAGAAGAGTTGAAAGTCCGCGGCCTTGAGCTTACTCTTACACTACATGCCCCAAATTCTTCTTATCTGGGGTATGATTACATGACACTGGGGAAAATAGCTGATTATATTATTGTCATGGCCTATGATTATGGCCCCAAACCGGAACCAGAGAATCTGGTGATCCAGGCTGTATCCCAGGCAGTGACACAGGTACCGCCGGAAAAACTAATTCTAGGAATCTCGGCTGTCAGTGAAACTGGTGAAAGTCTGGAAGAGAAATTAAAGATAGCCTGGGAGTATGATTTAGAAGGCGCAGCATTATGGCGTTTGGGCCTGATTACAGACGAAATGTGGACGGTACTGAAAAATTATTAAATCCCAGGAGCAATCCCCGCAATTGAGGCGAAATATGAACAGGGGCATACCTCATCAGGGAGGAATGTTCCTGAGTATAACGTTGATTAAGCGGGGCTTGTTATGCAACAATGATATTTTTAAGAGGACAGAGAGGATACCAATCAGGCATCCTCTTTCTCTTTTCATTATCTTTTCCTACATAAAGAACCATTTAGTATAGGAGGGGCCATAATACTTGGGCATGTTTTCCATTATAAGCTGATAAGGGAAATCAGCGAATTTGCCGTAATGGTCAACATAATCTATATAGGGATTTCCGCTTAGATCCTGAGCCGGTAGAAGGGCATCAGTGAGTCCATCGAATTCTACTGCTGCTACATTGATCTTATCGCAGATAATTTTATCAAAAGTAGCTGCCGCACTTATCCATTGAGAATTAATATAAAACTGATTATATATATGAGGGAAAAAAACATCGGTCTTCATTATTTCTACTACTTCAGGCGGAGCCTTATGGTTTCTTATTGCCACTAAAACAAGGCGGCTGGGAATCTTTGCTGCTCTTGCCAGTGCAGTCAAGACGATGGCTTTTTGTGCGCAAAAACCTTTTCCTTTTTCTATAATTTTTGAAGCTTTATAGCCCCCTTCTTCGCTGGAAGTTGTGTACATATTGTAATGAACCGAGTCTCGCACATAATAGAATATCCGGGTAATTTTTTCCTCGTCACTCACTGCAGTCATTGTCAAATCTTTTGCTAATGCCTGTACAACAGGATAATCAGAATCAATGAATGCAGTAGGGCTAAGGTATAAGAATAAATCTTTCATAACTTCCCCCCTAAAACATACAATACATTCTATAATTCCCCATAAAATAACCATATACCTTTTTTAAAAAATTATTTAGCCATATGATGAAATTTGTTATTACCAACTGTATTTAAAATAAAATGGAGATAATTTAAATAAAATGATTCCAAATAAAAGTTTACAAGTATAATTGAAGATTTCACCTTAAAAGTATATGCTTAATATGGCAAAAACCTTTGAAAAATGGAAGTCTGGATGGGAAAAATTAAATATAATCAGCTGAAGTTGTTTAAATAAATATGCAGTTTAGTTTTTTTAGGAGGTTTATTAGTGGAATTTGACTTTCAGGCGATGATTTTCGCCTTTGTTGGAGGACTAGGCTTATTCTTATTCGGTCTGAAGTTCATGTCTGGAGCTCTGCAGGAAGTAGCCGGTGACAGAATGCGTACCATTCTGGAGCAGGGGACGAAGAGCCCGATTCGGGGAGTAATCACCGGCATGACGGTTACGGCACTTATTCAGAGCAGCAGCGCAGCGACTGTTTTAACTGTCGGGTTAGTTAATGCAAGGCTTTTGACTCTTAAACAGGCGATTGGCGTGATAATGGGAGCTAATATCGGTACTACTGTGACCGTTTATTTAATTGGATTTAATTTACAGGCCTATGTATTACCGATCATTGCAGTTGGGGTCATCACTTTTATGTTTGCCAAAAATAAAAAAGCCCAGTTGATTGGACAGGCTATTCTAGGTTTTGGTATTCTGTTTTTCGGCCTGACTATTATGGGAGACGGGATGAAACCTTTAAAAGACCTGCAGGTCTTTACTGATCTGATGATCAGTATTGAAGATAATGCGATTTTGGGAGTACTGATCGGGGTTATTTTCACAGGACTGGTACAAGCCAGCAGTGCTACGATTGGTGTCCTGCAGGAGTTAGCTTTTCAGGGCGCCATAACATACCAGCAGGCAGTGCCCATACTTTTTGGTGATAACATCGGCACCACTGTTACAGCTTTACTGGCAGCTATTGGAACCGGTGTGGCTGCACGTCGTGCTGCCCTGACCCACTTTATGTTTAATGTGATCGGTACTATTATCTTTCTACCGCTTTTTATCTCCGGTATATTTGAAAAAATAATCATCTACTTTACCAACTACCTTTTCATATTGATACCGGGTAATGTGAGCTGGGATGCACTGAATATAAAATTGCAGATCGCTCAGACCCATCTGGTATTCAATCTGTCCAATACCATGATTCAACTGCCTTTTGTTGCAGTTTTAGCTTTCATAGTCACCAAAATCATCCCGGATTCCAAGCAGGAAGAAGAAGAGCAGGATAAGAACAAAACCATTTACGTTGACAAACGTTTCCTGGTCAACCCCTCCGTTGCTTTAGCTCAGGCCACCAGAGAAACACTGCGCATGGGGGAAATGACTATTGAAGCTTTCAGCAATGCCATGAGTTATTTTGATAACCGCCAGAAAAGCCTTAAGGAAAAAGGTGAAAAAATTGAGGATACCATCGATCATCTGGAAAGAGAAATTACCGATTATATAGTTTTAGCTTCTGAAAAAAGGCTCTCCAAAGAGGATTCCTACCAGTCCTATGCCCTGTTGCAGTCTATTAATGATATTGAGAGTATTGCGGATATCAGCTATAACATTATTGAACAAGCGGATTACGCAGCCCAGCACCAGGTGAAATTTTCCGGGGAAGCCAAAGAAGAACTGACCAGAATGATAGATTTAACCAAAGAGACTTTAAAGCTTACTATGCAGGTATTGGAGAAAAAAGACAAGATTTTGGCCAGGAAAGTAGAGAAAAATGAAGAACTGATCGATAAAATGCAGGCTGAATATCGCCGTGCTCATATAAGGCGCCTCAATGAAAGAGTATGTAACGGAAATAATGGAGCAGTTTTCCTGGATCTGCTTGGCAACCTTGAAAGAATAAGCGATCTTTGCCGTAATATTATAGAGTATGCGATCGGAGAAAAATAAGTGTTTCAAATGGTCACTTTTTTAATCTTTTTGCATACACTATAATTATCCAGAGTAAAATGATCAGGTTTATCATGTTTACCCTGTTAATGGCAAACAGTATAAAAACATTTCATTAAAGCAAAAAAGTTTCTTATAAAGAAAAACTTTACTCAAGCCGGCAAATTACTTTATAATTTAAATGCACCTGTTTACGGTGTGATGCCGAATTTCACTTTTGTGGAAACGGGGGAACCAATTTTGGGGTGAATCCGGAATTATTTCCGGTAGGACTTCCCTAAGCCCGAACCCGTCAGCTAACCTCGCAGGCATTATAGGGAGGGTAAACTTTTTAACAACTCAAAATACCCTCTTTTTTTTCAACGCTATAATTATTATTGGAAAGTTAGGGGGTTTTCTTATGCTCAATTTTAATGATTACCAATCTAAACGGGAAGTTTCCTTGCAGCGTGCTGCACAACTGAAAAGCGAAATTCAGGATTACCTTTCAATGCTGGCAGATATTGAAACCGGCTTTATCCAGGGTGAAAGAACTGCAGCCAACCAGAAAATAATCCGCCAATACTTCGGGGCCAGTGAAGAAGAATGGCATAGCTTCAACTGGCAAATGAAAAATCGGATCACCAAACCAGAAATCTTAGCGGAGTTTTTAAATCTGAGCGATCTGGACATGCAAAGGCTCAAACTGGCATCATCAAAAGTCAGGTGGGCTGTTTCACCCTATTATTTAAGCCTGATTGATTTTGAGAATTTCCGCCGTTCGCCGATTTTTATGCAATCAATACCCAGTTTAATGGAAATAAAAGATGAAGATGGCAAGGAAGACCCCATGGGGGAAGAGAAGACCAATCCCGCTCCATGTATAACACGCCGCTACCCGGACCGGTTGATCATTAATGTAACCAATCAGTGCGGGATGTACTGCCGTCATTGTCAGCGCCGCAGGAACTTCGGTGAAACAGACAGCCATGCCCATAAAAGTGATTTGGAAGCTGCCTTGCAGTATATAAGGGAGAACCGGGAGATCCGCGATGTACTTGTTACCGGCGGTGATGCCTTGATGCTCAGCAATAAAATGCTGGATTGGCTCTTAGGCGAGCTGGACAGTATCGATCATGTGGAAATCAAAAGGCTTGGGACTCGCGCTCCGGTAACGATTCCGCAGCGTATCACACCTGATTTATGCAGTGTACTTGCAAAGTATCCTCCTATTTATATCAATACCCAGTTTAACCATCCCATGGAAGTAACCCCGGAAGCAAAAGCAGCCTGTGACCGTCTGATCGAAGCCGGAGTTGTACTGGGAAATCAAGCTGTACTGTTAAAAAACATAAATGATGATGCTCAT
>LSQX01027436.1_pt1 | contig 33289 bp, 27 predicted proteins | sample 654561 | NCBI WGS metagenome assembly LSQX01 (sample SAMN04489861, study PRJNA283612) | anaerobic digester metagenome | isolation source: 4 biogas reactors fed with cattle manure at either 37C or 55C with and... | place: Denmark: Kongens Lyngby | collected 2014 | reverse complement strand
ATATCTTTTTTCTCCATCAGCATAAAATACAAGGGCTATGCGAGCAGTACGATTAGGATCGTACTCAACTGTTTTTACAGTTGCAGGAATGCCATCCTTATTTCTTTTAAAATCTATAATACGGTACATCCTCTTATGACCGCCTCCGCGGTTTCGTACCGTCATTTTACCACGATTATTTCTTCCGCCAGTCCTTGTTTTAGGACCTAATAAACTCTTTTCAGGTTTATTTGTGGTAATATCGTCAAACGCACTGATAACTTTAAAGCGCTGACCGGGCGTTACTGGTTTATACTTTTTTAATGCCATTTTTAAATATTGCTATAAAAATCTATTTTATCTTCTTTACTTAACTCTACAAAAGCCTTTTTTACGGTGTTTTTTTGCCCTGTAATCACTCCAGTTTTTGTATAACGTGAAGATGATTTTCCTCTTTGAATCAAAGTATTTACTTGAACCACTTTTACACCGTATATTTCCTCAACATCTCTTTTAATTTGAGATTTTGTAGCCTTTCTATCGACAATAAATCCGTAGCGATTGTACTTCTCGGAAATGATCGTCATTTTTTCACTAATGATGGGCTTAATTAATACGTTCATTTTATTTTTACTATTTAATTTTCTATTTTAATTATAAATACACATTATTATCTTTATTCAACCATTCTGTCAAGTATTGGGATACTATTTTCGCAGATGATCAAATGGCGTGCATTCAAAACATCGTATGTGTTCACATCTTGTGTTCGAATAACTTTCGAACATTTAAGATTTCTTGATGATAGATATACATTACGATTAGTGTCGTTTGCTAATAGTAAAATCTTAGTATCTTGAAGTTTTAAATTCTTCAAAATTTCAAGGAAAGCTTTTGTTTTTGGAGCGTCAAAAGCAAAATCTTCGATTACTGTAATTCTATCTTCTTTAGCTTTGTATGAAAGAGCAGAAAAACGAGCTAATCTTTTAATTTTCTTATTAAGTTTAAAGCTATAATCTCTGGGGTGGGGACCGAAAGTAATAGCTCCGCCGCGATAGATTGGATTTTTAATACTACCAGCGCGAGCACCGCCAGTACCTTTTTGTCTTTTTAGTTTACGCGTACTTCCAGAAATTCTTGACTTTTCTAATGTGTCGTGCGTTCCTTGTCTTTGATTGGCTGAATAATGTTTAACATCAAGCCAAATTGCGTGATCATTAGGTTCGATATTGAAAATTTTGTCATTCAATACAACCGTTTTTGTTGATTCACTACCGTCTAATTTATATACTTTTAACTCCATCTTTCTATTTTTAAGTATGAACCATTTGCTCCAGGCACTGAACCTTTTACCACTAATAGATTTTGCTCAGGCATAATTTTCAAAACTTCCAAGTTGATCATCATAACAGTTTTGTTACCCATCTGACCGGCCATTTTCTTTCCTTTGAAAAGTTTGGCAGGTGTAGATGATTGACCTATGGAACCTGTGCTACGCTTAACACCATTGTGCCCGTGTGTGGTTTCGCCCACTCCACTATATCCATGGCGTCGCATAACTCCCTGAAAACCTTTTCCTTTTGATGTACCAGATACGTCAACAAATTCTCCTTCGTGGAAAATTGTAACATCTACTGTTTCACCAAAACCCTTACGACGATCTTCCTCAAAACGCGAAAACTCCATCACTATTCGCTTGGGAGTTGTTCCTGCTTTTTTGAAATGACCCATCATAGGTTTTGTGGTATTTTTCTCCTTCTTGTCGTCAAAGGCTAACTGAATTGCTTCATAATTATCCTTCTCAAGAGTCTTAATCTGTGTTACCACACATGGACCAGCTTCTATAATTGTGCATGGTATGTTCTTACCAGAGGCATCGTAAATGCTAGTCATTCCAATTTTTTTTCCAATTAATCCAGACATTTTTTTAAATGTTTTTTTGATTTAACTTATTGATACTTACCTCACACTTTTATTTCTACTTCAACACCGCTTGGCAACTCAAGTTTCATAAGAGCATCAATAGTTTTTGATGTGGTGCTGTAAATATCTAAAATACGTTTGTATGTAGATAATTCAAACTGTTCTCTCGATTCTTTGTTAACAAATGTTGAGCGGTTTACCGTAAAAATCTTTTTGTGTGTAGGTAGCGGTATCGGACCACTTACTACTGCACCAGCAGACTTAACAGTCTTTACTATTTTCTCTGCCGATTTGTCAACCAATGTATGGTCGTACGATTTTAATTTAATTCTTATTCTTTGGCTCACTTTATAAAAAATTTATGTTTTACAATAATGAATATTTTCCTTGATATAAAATTTCTTCACTAAGTTCGGACGGAACTTCGGCATAATGCGAAAATTCCATCGTGGATGTGGCTCTTCCTGACGACAAGCTTCTGAGGGTGGTTACATATCCAAACATTTCGGATAGAGGAACCATTGCCTTGATTACTTGTCCGTGCGAATCGCTGTCTATTTGATTAATGATGGCTCTACGACGATTCAAATCGCCCGATATATTACCAATAAAATCTACTGGCGAACTTATCTCTGTCTCCATAATTGGCTCTAAGAATATGGGGCTAGCTTTGCGGCATGCCTCTTTAAATCCAATATTGGCACATATCTCAAACGAGAGTGCATCGGAGTCAACTTCGTGATAAGCTCCATCTAATAAGCGAACTTTGACCGACTCTAAGGGGTAGCCAGCCAATACACCATTTCTCATTGCGGTGTTAAATCCTGATTTAACAGCTTCTACATATTCTTTTGTTAGTGCACCACCTTTGGTTTCGTCAACGAAAACAAGTCCTTTCATATTGTTTTCTACTGGCTCGATTACAAAAGTGATATCTGCAAATTTTCCTTTTCCGCCGGTTTGCTTTTTATATACTTCGCGATGTTGTACTGACTTAGTAATTGCCTCTTTATATGCCACTCGAGGTTTACCATGATTACATTCAACTTTAAATTCGCGCTTCAAGCGATCTAAAAGGATATCCAAATGAAGTTCACCCATTCCGTGAATGGTTGTTTGACCTGTTTCGTCATTTACCTTTACCATAAATGTGGGGTCTTCTTCGGATAGTTTGCGTAGTGCAAGGGATAGTTTATCAATATCTTCTTGAGTTCTGGGTTCCACCGCAACGGTGATAACTGGCTCAGGAAAATCGATATTTTCGAGTATTATTGGATGTTTTTCGTCGCAAAGCGTGTCGCCGGTGCGAATATCTTTAAATCCAACTGCCACTCCAATATCTCCTGCTTGAATATTTTCCACTGCTGTTTGTTTGTTTGAGTGCATCCTTAGCAAACGCATCAATCTTTCTCGTTTCTGTGTTCCAATATTAAAAACGGTTGAGCCGGCTTCTACTTGACCAGAGTATACTCTAAAGAATGCAATGCGACCCACGTATGGATCGGTGGCAATTTTAAATGCGAGGGCTGAGAAAGGTTCCTTCACATCTGGGTTTCTCTCTTCGGGCTTATTGGTTTTGGGGTTGATACCAGAAATGGCTTCAACTTCCAATGGCGAAGGTAGATACTGTGCCACGGCATTTATCAGGTTTTGAACTCCTTTGTTTTTAAATGATGACCCACACAAAACGGGACAAACATCAAGTGCTATTGTAGCTTTTCGCAATACCTTCACTATCTCTTCTTCGGTGATAGTTTCGGGCTTGTCAAGATATTTTTCTAATATAGATTCGTCATATTCGGCTACTATTTCCAATAATATGTTTCGATACTCTTCAACTTGGTCTAACATCTCTTCTGGAATTTCAGCTTCTTCATAAACTGCTCCCAGCGATTCATCGTCCCAAACATAAGCTTTGTTTTGTATCAAATCAACTAAACCTACAAAATTTTCTTCAGAGCCTATTGGCAACTGTATTGCCACAGGGGTGATATCTAATCTATTTTCTATTTGATCTATTATTCTGTAGAAATTGGCACCTGCACGGTCCATCTTGTTGATATAACATATTCTAGGCACACTGTATTTGTTGGCTTGTCGCCAAACAGTTTCGGATTGTGGCTCTACGCCCCCAACGGCACAGAAAATTGCCACTGCTCCATCTAATACTCTAAGTGATCGCTCTACTTCAACCGTGAAATCTACGTGTCCGGGGGTATCTATTATATTTATCTTGTACTCTTCTTGGTTGAAATCCCAATAAACTGTTGTAGCAGCCGAGGTGATGGTTATACCACGCTCTTGCTCCTGAACCATCCAGTCCATGGTGGCGGTGCCTTCGTGTACTTCGCCTATTTTATAACTCTTGCCAGTATAATACAGAATACGCTCGGTAGTTGTTGTCTTACCAGCGTCAATGTGAGCCATAATGCCTATATTTCTTATGTATTTCATTTCGTCACTCATCTGTATTATAAGCTTTCTGTTTTCTTATTTAGAATCTAAAGTGTGAGAATGCTTTGTTGGCATCAGCCATACGGTGCATATCTTCTTTACGTTTGAATGCTGAACCCTCTTCTTTGTATGCCGACATAATCTCGCCAGCTAATTTTGCTGCCATAGATTTTTCATTGCGTCTGCGTGCAAAGTTGATAAGATTTTTCATTCCTATGGATTGTTTTCTATCGGGGCGAATTTCTGAAGGTATTTGGAATGTTGCTCCACCAATTCTACGGCTACGAACCTCAACTGATGGTGTTACATTTGCTAAACCCTTGCGCCACACTTCTAGTCCGTCTTCCTTGGTTCTATCGCTAACGATATCTATCGCATCGTAGAAAATCTTAAAAGCCAAACTTTTCTTACCATTAAACATTAAGTTGTTTACAAATTTGGTAACTGTAACATCCCCATACTTTTGATCGGGAAGGATAATTCTTTTTTTTGGTCTAGTTTTTCTCATAACTTAATCTATCTTTTCAGATTATTATTTCTTTGGTCGTTTTGTTCCATACTTGGATCTACTCTTGTTACGTCCCTCAACACCAGATGTGTCTAACGCTCCACGAACTACGTGATAGCGAACTCCGGGAAGGTCCTTAACACGACCACCACGAATCAACACGATGGAGTGCTCTTGCAAATTGTGACCCTCGCCAGGTATGTAAGCATTAACCTCTATTTGATTGGTTAAGCGAACTCTTGCTACCTTACGCATCGCCGAATTAGGCTTCTTGGGTGTGGTGGTATAAACACGCACACAAACGCCACGACGCTGAGGACATGATTCCAAAGCAGGTGATTTACTTTTGTATTTTACATCTTTCCTGCCTTTTCTAACTAATTGTTGAATTGTTGGCATACTACTTTATTAAATTGGTTATCAGTACTATATATAATACCCCTCTATTTTGGGACTGCAAATGTACAACTTTTTTTTTTATAAACCAATAGCTTTCAACACTTTTCTTTCTGATTTCTCGATTTTTATGCAAAAAAATGAACATTTATGCCAAATTATCAACTATTAAATGTTGAAAAAATAGAAAAATCATAAGAGCCTTATAAATAAGCAGATGCACTATATTATATTGTAATAAATAAAATCAGAAGATTATTCAGATATTTCTTGTGTATATTTGCAAACAAATTTTTTCTTATGCACGAGTTTTTAAACGAATTGAATGATGTACAGCGCGAAGCTGTTGTTAATACCCACGGACCCACAATGGTTATTGCTGGTGCTGGCTCCGGAAAAACAAGAGTTCTCACCTATAGAATAGCGTATATGGTGAAAAATGGTGTAGAACCTTTTAATATTTTGGCTCTTACTTTCACTAATAAAGCTGCCAAGGAGATGAAAGAACGTATCACAAGCATTCTCGGAAATAACCAAGCCAAAAGCGTGTGGATGGGAACTTTTCACTCCATATTTGCCCGAATCTTAAGACAAGAAGCCGAACTATTGGGATACACAAAATCTTTTTCAATTTACGACACCGACGAAAGTAGAAATTTAATCAAATCCATTGTTAAAGAACTCGACCTCGACTCAAAAACATACAAAGCTAACCTTGTTCACTCAAGAATATCAATGGCAAAAAACAATCTCATTTCGGATATCGACTACGCAAACATTGGCGAAATTGTACAAGCCGATGCCGCAGGACAAAAACCATTGATTCACGAAATTTATACAAAATATAATCAGCGTTTGCGACAAGCAAATGCAATGGACTTTGACGACCTCCTATTTAATATTAATGTATTATTTCGCGATTTTAATGAAACTCTACTAAAATATCAGTCAATTTTTAAATATATTTTGGTTGATGAGTATCAAGATACAAACTATGCACAATATCTTATTATAAAAAAGCTTGCCCACTTTAATAAAAATATTTGTGTTGTGGGCGACGATGCACAAAGCATCTATTCGTTCCGTGGGGCAAACATTCAAAACATACTCAACTTCAGATCCGACTACCCTGAATATCAACTGTTTAAGCTTGAACAGAACTATCGTTCCACAAAAAACATTGTCGAAGCTGCCAATAGCTTGATAAAATCTAATAAGAAGCAAATTGCAAAAGAAATTTGGACCGACAACGACGAAGGTACTAAGATTAAAGTAGTAAAAAGTAGCACCGAAAATGATGAAGCTCTATCGGTTTCGGAATTACTATTAAAGAACAAAAGAGACTTGTCGCTCAATTATTCCGATTTTGCCATCCTTTACCGTACCAACGCCCAATCCAGAGCCTTTGAGGATGCTTTTAGAAAATTTAGTATCCCCTACAAAATTTATGGAGGATTGTCGTTCTACAAACGCAAGGAGATTAAAGACCTTATATCATATTTCAAATTGGTTTTCAATCCATACGACGAAGAGGCTCTCAAAAGGGTGATTAACTACCCCCAACGTGGAATTGGACAAACAACCATGGAAAAGGTAACGGCTCACGCTTTTCAGATTGGCATACCCGTTTGGGATGTAATTAGCAATCCACAAAAATATCAGCTGCCACTATCGGCTACCTACGCCAACAGAGTGAAAGACTTTGCCGACAAAATTATGAGCTATAGAGCACAGGTCGAAACACTTGAAGCATACGACTTGGCATATCTTATAGCAAGCACCTCAGGAGTTTTGTCAGATTTGCTACAAAACACCGAAGAGCCAGAACGCTACAAAAACGTGGAAGAGCTTCTGAATGCTGTTCGCGATTTTGCCGACTCCGAGCCAGAGCCCGATTTTGAGACTGGCGAAATAGTGGAATCTAAAAGAACATTAGACGAATTTCTTGGTCAGGTGGTTTTGCTTACCGATATGGACGAAAAAGAAGACGACAACATCGACAAGGCTATTCTTATGACTGTGCACTCGGCAAAAGGGCTTGAATTTCCGGTTGTTTTTGTGGTGGGCTGCGAGGAAAATTTATTCCCATCATTTATGTCCATTAGCTCAAAAAATGAGTTGGAAGAAGAGAGACGACTATTTTATGTGGCACTTACAAGAGCCGAAAAAGCAGCCTATTTGAGCTATGCCGAAACCAGATATAAGTGGGGACAAATGACCTTTGGCGAACCAAGCAGGTTTATAGAGGATATTGATGAAAAATATTTAGACAATCTTGTTACCAGAAGTGCCGCCCCAAAATTCAGTAGCAGACCATCATTTGCCTCGCCACAAAATAGAACCGCTGGCTCAACTCCATACTCTTTTAGCACAAATACAGAAACAAAAAAACAGAGTGTAGATCATAGCAAATTGGTAAAAATTCACGACCTTAGCGGTAAATCAACTGGCGAAACTGCCAATTACGACCAACTTGCCACTGGCTCCACTGTGGAGCATTCCAAATTTGGAAAAGGAGAAATAATGGACATTAATGGTCAGGGAGACAACAGCAAAGTTGTGGTAAAATTTAACAACGGCGATGAGAAAACTCTACTACTAAAATTTGCAAGATTAAAATTAATAAATTGAATCTAAATATTTTTTTGTATTTTTGTAGAAACTTATTATTTATATTTGTCAGCTTATTAAAAAACAAGACTATACATCTTAGCAAAGTGACAAAGTACAAATCAACAATTTTTTATGGAATATAACACATCTAATGAGAAGATAGCCATTAAAGAGTATGGAAGAAATATACAAAAAATGGTAAACTATCTGCTCACAATTGAAGATAGAGAAAAAAGATCTAAACTTTCGCACACAGTGGTAAAAGTTATGTCGCAAGTCAACCCACAAGAAAAAGACTCACAAGAATATTGGCACAAGCTATGGGACCATCTGCATATAATTGCTGGATTTCAACTCGATATTGATGCCCCATATCCAAAACCATCACCCGACATCATCACTCGAAAGCCAAACAGAATATCCTATCCTAAAAATAAAATCAAATTTAGACCCTACGGAATTAATGCCGAAAGATTGGTGGAAAAAGCTATTCAATTTGAAGAGGGACCCGAAAAAGAGGCTTTTATTTCAGATATTGCAAACCTTTTAAAAAAACAATATATCAACTGGAACCGCGACTCGGTGGACGATGAAGTGATAGCACAACACTTGAGCGAACTATCCAACAATGAACTAAAACTGGATGATGATTTTAAATTTGTTAGCACACGCGAATTAGTTCAGCAAAACACCAACCAACGAACTTCTAACAACAGAAACACCAATAGAAGACACAAAAACAACAGACGCAACAAAAACACCCAACGAAACAACCAATCAAGAAGCAGATATCAGCAACCCAAAAAGAGTTAATTGTATGGAAAACATAATCCTCAAAACCGAAGATATTGTAAAGCAATATGCCAACCACAGAGCTCTTGACAAAGTTAGCATCAGCGTTCCACAAAATTCTATCTACGGTTTGCTTGGTCCCAATGGTGCAGGAAAAACGTCCCTTATTAGAATTATAAATCAGATTACTGCACCCGACGAAGGCAAAATTTGGTTTAAAGGCGAAAGCCTAAAATCCAAACATATTGGCATGATTGGCTACCTTCCCGAAGAGAGAGGACTATACAAAAAAATGAAGGTTGGCGAACAGGCAATATATCTTTCGCAGCTAAAAGGCGTGCCTAAGGCAGTAGCCATGAAAAGATTGAAATATTGGTTTGAGAGATTTGAAATAGAAAATTGGTGGAACAAAAAAGTGGAAGAACTATCCAAAGGGATGCAACAAAAAGTTCAGTTTATTGTAACAATAATCCACGAACCCGAATTCCTAATTTTTGATGAACCCTTTAGTGGCTTCGACCCCATCAACACCGAAATTCTTAAACAAGAAATACTTAGATTAAAAGAGAATGGTGCTACCATAATTTTTTCAACCCACAATATGTCATCTGTGGAAGAGCTATGCGATAACATAGCCCTGATAGACAATTCTAAGAAAATTTTAGAAGGAAAAGTTTCCGATATTAAAGAACAGTATAAAGAGAACAGATACAGCATTTGTATTCAAGACTTCAACCAAGACATCCATAAACTTATGGAAGGTATTGCAAAAGTTGAACATTGCGAACTGAGTGGAAACAAAACAAATTTGAGAGTAAAACTATTTGAAAACAGCTCTTCAAATGAGTTTTTACATAAAATCCTACCCCACGGACATATCTCATTTTTTAATGAAATATTGCCCAGCATGAACGATATTTTTATTTCTAATGTACAAGACAAAGACTCCATAAAAGTCCAATAGATATGAGAAAAATTTTACTTATCATAAAACGTGAATATTTCACCAGAGTAAAAAAGAAATCCTTCATAATAATGACCATTTTGGGTCCTATCTTAATGGCATCTTTGATGATAGTTCCCATTTTTATAGCAAAAATGAACGACGAAAGTAGTAAGATTATAGTCTTAGACGAAAATGGAATCTACATCAACAAATTAGAGAACAATCCAGATATAAGTTTCGAATACACAGATATTTACATCGAAGATTTAAAGACCTCTTACATCAAAATGGGCTACGACGGAATTTTATATATTCCGCACAACTCAATGCCCAATCGTGCTTATCTTTTCTCGGAAAAACAGCTGGGATTGGGGGTCAAATCGCACATTCAAAATGCCATGAAGTACAACATTGACAACTACTTTATGGAACAGCTTTTCAATATCAACCGCGACTCCATAAAAGCTCTTGAGCAAAACACACGAATTATGCTCGAACAGCGAAAAATTGACCAATTGGGGCAAGAAAAAGAGAGTTCTACCGAGCTTAGCACCATATTAGGAATGCTTGGAGGTGTAATCATTTACTTCTTTATTTTTATGTTTGGCTCGCAGGTGATGCGTGGAGTTATTGAAGAAAAAACAAGCAGAATTATAGAGGTGGTAGTTTCGTCAATTAAGCCTTTTCAGCTTATGATGGGAAAAATTGTGGGTATAGCATTGGTGGGTCTTACGCAATTTATACTCTGGGTTTTTCTAACTTTTGCCATCTACACCGGTTTTAGCATGAGTATGCCAGAATATTTTGAAGGTAAAACTGAAAACAACGAACTCGTATCCATGGATAATAAATTTTATCCCGAAAATGTGATGATGGAAAGCACAGTTCAAGCTGAAAATGGAGAAGTTCAAGCCATTATCGACTCCATAAAATCAATTAATTTCACTACAATTATACTGATTTTCTTGTTCTATTTCATTGGTGGTTATCTGTTTTATGCCACATCGTTTGCAGCCATTGGCTCCGCCGTGGACAACGAAGCCGACACCCAACAATTTGTTTTGCCTGTAACCGTACCCCTAATTTTTGCCCTTATAATGGCTCAATTTGTAACAAACAATCCCAACGGACAAATTGCATTTTGGCTATCAATAATACCCTTTACATCGCCCATTATTATGATGGTTAGAATACCTTTTGGCGTTCCAGTAAACGAAATAATTTTATCTATGAGCCTATTAGTTGTGGGGTTTATTTTTGCCACTTGGCTTGCAGCGAAAATTTATAGAACTGGAATATTAATGTACGGCAAAAAACCCTCATATCGCGAAATTATAAAATGGCTACGCTATAAAAATTAAGTATGAAATTATCAATAATAATACCAGCCTACAACGAAGAAAGAACACTAATATCAATTCTTGATAAAGTTCTTGAAGTTGAATTAATCAACAATATTTCAAAGGAGATAGTAATAGTTAACGACTTTTCGAAGGACAAAACAGAAGAGATTGCTTTGAAATATATTGAAGAGCATCCAGAAGTTGAGATGAAATATTTTGCCCAGCCGATGAATATGGGTAAAGGAGCAGCACTACACAAAGGTATTGAACTTGCCAGTGGCGAATTGCTCATAATTCAAGATGCCGACTTAGAATACGACCCTCAGGAGTATAATGTCTTACTAAAACCCATTGTAAACAATTTTGCCGATGTAGTTTATGGCTCAAGATTTATTGGTGGAAAACCTCACAGAATTTTATTTTTCTGGCATAGCATAGGAAATAAACTCCTCACTTCTATGTCTAATATGTTCACAAATTTGAACTTAACAGATATGGAAACTTGCTACAAACTTTTCAAGTCTGAACTGATAAAACCTCTTTATTTGAAGGAAAAACGCTTTGGTTTTGAACCTGAAGTAACGGCTAAAGTATCAAGAATTAAGGGAGTTAGAATTTATGAAGTTGGAATTTCATACTATGGTCGCACCTACGACGAGGGTAAAAAAATAAATTGGAAAGATGGATTTAGAGCCATTTGGTGTATTCTAAAATATAATATTTGGAGCAGAAGTTCTGTGAAAAAATAGCTACTGCTGACTCTCTTCAAAGTATTTCCAAAGTGTGTCATCTGGCACCTTTGCCACCACTTCAATTTTCTCTTTTGATACAGGGTGAACAAAACTCAAACTACGAGCATGCAACGATATTGAGGCATCGTCATTACTTCGTGCTGCACCATATTTCAAATCACCTTTAATTGTCATACCCTTGTTTGATAGCTGAACCCGAATCTGATGATGTCTGCCCGTTTTTAGCACAACCTCCAAAAGAAAATATTTATTGCTGGAAGCCAATAATTTATAAACCAATTCGGCTCTGAGTGCTGATTTTGTTTTGGCACTTACAACATAAGATTTATTATTTCTCTCATTCTTTTTGAGAAAATCAACCAAAGTGCCTCTATTTTCTTTAGGCATTTTTGAAACAATTGCCCAATAGATTTTAGATACTTTTTGCTGCTTAAAAAGCTCATTCATTCTGCTCAAAGCTTTGGAGGTTTTGGCAAAAACCACCACCCCACTCACAGGTCTATCCAGGCGATGAACCAAGCCCAAAAACACCTCGCCGGGCTTATTGTACTTTACTTTTAAATAGTGTTTTATAAGCTCCAACAAAGGCGTATCTCCACTTTTGTCGCCTTGTATTAGCTGACCCGCCAATTTGTTGACAATTATCAGATGATTATCTTCGTATAAAACTTGAGCTTCAATATTCATATTGTAAAATTACAAAAAAATAGCGATTCTAAAATTAAAAACAGCCTCACCATTTCTGGAAGAGGCTGTTTTGTCTAACTAAACACGATTTATATTATAAGAAAACTTATTTCACCCAAACTTCGTCCACAAATATGTATGCTCTTTCGCCGTAGCTAACATGCCAACTGGGCAGTGTTCCATAGTTTGTGGCTTTATATTTTACGTATCTTGCTTTCACAGAATTAGGCATTTTTAGCACTATATCTTCTATTGAAATATCGTAATCACTATCTATTTTTTTGCTGTTTACTTTTCCAGCTTTTGTCCAATCAACGCCATCGTTGGAGTAATAAAACTCAACAAATTTAGGCATCAAAATCCATGCTCTTGTGTCTTGTAAGAAACCAGCACCAAATTCATTTATTGTTTGCTCTTCTCCGAAATCAACAATGGCTTCAAAGTCGCTAAGCTGGTATCCTTGCCAGTTGCCCAATCTCCAATTTGTAGTTCCTCTAATTCCATCAACCAATCCTTCGCCTCCACCTGCATTATATTGTGGCACAAATTCGTGCGACAATTCAACTTTTACATTGGGAGGTAATAAGAAATATGTGGCCTCGGAAACAACGCTTTCATTAGAGTTTGCATCAATACACATAGCTTTTATGGTGGTAGTTTTATCTATGCTAATGGGCTTTTTGTATTTTGCCGATTGTGCATTGGGTTCACTACCATCTGTGGTATAGTATGTGTTTACCTTCTTCTTTTGTGGTGAATTTATTTTTACCAATTGACTTCCTTTAAATGTGTGCGACTTGGCAGAAATAATTGGGCTTAGTGTGTAATCCTCATCTATAATTTCTGTAACAGGTCTATTTTCACGCTTTGACGCCCATTTTTTATTGGGTTTATTGGTCATATTATAAACCATATTTCCACCCTTTATTAGCTCTTCAAAAGTGATATATGATTTAGTATGCTCACGTCCATTAAGTTTAATTCCTGTGAAATAGACATTCTCTTTTGAGTTGTCTTTTCCTTCTATAACAAAAGTTTTTCCATTACCCAAGTCAATTGTAGCTTTTTGGAAAAGCGGTGAGCCTATTATATAATCTTGCGTTCCGGGTGTAACTGGGTAGAAGCCTAAAGCACTCATCACAAGCCATGCCGACATTTGCCCACAGTCCTCGTTTCCGCTCAAACCATCTGGCTGGTCGGTATAGAGTTCTTCCATAATTTTACGTGCGTAAAATTGAGTTTTATAGGGCTTGCCTACATAGTTATATAGATATGCCATGTGATGACTTGGCTCATTTCCTTGGGCATACTGACCAATTAATCCTGTGATATCCACCTGCGGACGACCTGATAATTCTACATCAGTCTGGAAAAGTTCATCAATTTTCTTTTCCATTGCTTTGTCGCCACCCATCATTTTAATATATGTATTAAAATCTTGTGGAACATAGAAAGTGTAGTGCCACGAATTTCCTTCGGTGTAATGATTGTTCACCTCAGCTGGGTCGAAGGGCGAGAACCAACCACCATTGAAACGTGGACGCATAAAACCTGTCTCTTTGTCAAATACATTTTTGTAGCCTTGGGCACGTCTGATAAAGTAGTTATAATCTTCAGTTTTGCCCAAATCTTTTGCCAATTGGGCTATAATCCAGTCGTCGAAGGCATATTCCAAAGTTTTGGAAACAGATTCGTGTTCAAAATCTGACAATACATATCCAATTTCGTCCATCATATCAATTCCCAGACGTTTTTGCATTGCCGATGTTTTCATAGCTTCAAAGGCTTTGTTGATGTCAAAATCGGTGATACCTTTTTTCCAAGCATCGTAAATAACTGGCACTGAGTGATATCCAATCATACAATCGGTTTCATTGGCAGAAAGCTCCCACATTGGCAATAGTCCGCCCTGCTCCCATTGGGCAATCATTGTGCGGATAAAATCGCGAGTTCTTTCTGGCTCTAAAATATTCAAAAGTGGGTGAAGTGTTCTATATGTGTCCCACAACGAAAAAACAGTGTAATAGTTCCAGCCATCAGTTTTGTGAATTTTATTATCGCGACCTCTATATCTTCCATCAACATCATTGTAGATATTTAGCGAAATCATAGAGTGGTATAATGCGGTGTAGAAGGCTGTTTTTTTAGCCTCATTGGGGTCTTCGATAACGATTTTTGACAATGCTTTTTGCCATTTTTCATCAGCAGCAGCTTTATACTGGTCAAAATTCCAGTGGGGCATCTCCTCTTGAAGGTTTTTGCGAGCACCCTCAATATCTACTCCCGAAATTCCAACACGCAAATGAAGTCCTTTGTTGGCAAAGGGAAAATCGAAGCGAGCTTTAATATTTTTAGAATTTAGAGATCTAATTCCTTCAAAATATTCATTATTATTCCAAATCTCGAAATTCAACATTGGTTGCGAAAATTGAATAACAAAATATACATGCTGATCATCTGCCCACGCCTTTGAACGGCGGAAACCAACTATTTCAGTATCATTAATAATTTCAATATAAGATTCTAAAACCTCATCACGATGCTCTAAGTCGATAAAAATTGTGGAATTTTGAGGCTTATTTCTTGGGAAGGTATATTTGTGCATTCCGCATCTTTCGGTGGCAGTCATTTCGGCCATAACTTGGTATCTATCCAAAAGCACTGAATAATATCCTGCCGCTGCCGACTCATTCTCCTTTTTAAAAGATGATTTAAAGGCATAATCCACGGGAGTGTCAACGCCCAAAGCAGGCATTATCAAAATATCATTATAATCAGAAACGCCTGTTCCGCTAAGGTGTGTGTGCGAAAATCCGAAAATTACGCTATCGGTATAATGATAGCCCGAAGCTCCGTCCCAACCTTCGAGGCGAGTATCAGGGCTTAGTTGCATAAACCCAAATGGCACCTGAGCACCGGGATATGTGTGTCCGTGGGCATCAGTTCCAATAAATGGATTTACATATTTGGTTAGGTTTTGAGAGTTCACAGAAGTTTGTGAAAAAGCAAAAAAACTTGCCAATAAAAAAACAAAAACTTTTTTCATAATTAATTTTTGTTAGAGGTTAAATATTTGTATTTCAGGTTTTTAACAAAATCAACGCCATCAATATCCTTATCTTTTATACCTATTTTGTAGGTAAAATTGGGGAAAAGATGGAACCAATTATCTTCTATATTAATATTATCAGCTTTAAGCCAAAGTCCAAAAACGGCTCTGTTGGAACTCACCAAAATGGCATGTTCATGGGCTAAATAATCAATATTAATTTCAATATCTTTTTTATTATAGACAATATTCTTATTGTCGAAATAGGTGTAATGACCTATATAGTTTGACTCTTCATCAAACAGCTGAACACCATAAACCATATCTTTTTCGATGGCAAACTGGTGGACAATTTTATTTATCATGGAAGAATTTTCCACCTCTATGGTATCTATCTTAATCTCCTGATTTTTAGGGCTATAAACCCCTAATATCATACTACCTTTAAAATTACTATTGTTCAGATTACTAAGATATACATTCACTTTATCGTTGTTGGCAGAGATAATTGGAGCTACATCTTGAAACAATCTTTTGGAGCTGAAATAGAATGCCTTAGGCTGTTTGAAAAAGTCTATTGCCGACCACGAAATTGAGGGCCAACAATCGTTTAATTGCCAATACAGCGTTCCCATGCAATAGGGCATCGCCAAGCGGTGCGATTTAACCCCTTCGCCAACTCCTTCAGCCTGAAGCAATTGCGAAATATAAACGTAGTCTTCAAAATTTTTGGGTGTATAAAAATCACGTTTCATATACTCCTCTATGGTGTGTCGTCCGCGGGGATGTTTCTGATGTTGAGCTATATATGGGTGGTCTATATTTGCCTCTTGGTCTTGCATAAGGTATTCGATGGTTTTCATATTGGGCATACCCTGAAAACCAAATTCGCTCACAAATCTGCCTACTTTTTCTTTATAAATCTCAAAAGGCTCATAGCCCCACCAAACTCCCCAATAGTGAATATCACCATTTTTATATGCCTCTTTTCTGCCCCAGCCGTGCAAAGGCGAAGATGCATGATAGTCAGTATTATTATAAACTGAACACAATTCTGGTAACATTTCGTAGAAAATCTTGTGATTTCCGTCCCAAACAACAGCCGAATCTGTCAAACTATATCCCAGATCTCTTTGCCAACCCCAGTTGAACCAGCCTTCTGTATTTTCATTATTTCCGCACCAAAGAACTATTGAAGGGTGAGAACTCAAACGGCGTAATTGATAATTTGCTTCGGCACGTACCGACTCCATATACTCATCATAAAATGGGTACATGCTACATGCAAACATAAAATCTTGCCATACCATAATTCCGAGGCTGTCGCAGATTTCATAAAAAGAGTCGTCTTCGTAGAAACCACCTCCCCAAATTCTAATCATATTATGACCAGCATCTTTGGCAAGGATTAGCAAATCTCTGTATGTTTCTGCACTAATTCTATGCTGAAAAACATCGGCAGGAACCCAATTGGAACCTTTGCTAAAGACAGCTTCACCATTGAGTTCAAAATAGAATTGGCTACCTACAGAGTCAACATCTTGACGAAGTTTTACATTGCGAAAACCAATACGCTTTGTTACAGATTGTTTATGCTTTTTTGAGGTGTAAATGGTAAACCTTAAATCGTAATAATTGGGATTTTCTATAGACCAAATTTTAGGATTTGGATATTGAAACTCAATTTCAGTAGGATTTTCCGAAAGAGTGATTTTCTTCTTATACCACAATTTATTACTGGAAACATCTTCCACAATCAACTGTGCTTCAAGGGATTGAATATCGCTTAGTTTAGTAAAAATTTTTGCAGTTACAAAACCCATATCTTCATCAAAACTGCTATTTGTAACACTTACATCTTCCAAAACAACATCGTTCCAAAATACAAGTTTTGGAGCTTTAAATATTGAAATATTCAACAGTTTTGGAGCCCAGTCCCAACCAAAATGGAATTGGGGTTTGCGGGCATAAACCCTTAAACCTTCGGGTAGTGTGAAGTTGTATCTTTGAGTCTCTTTTTCAAGAATTTCTTCAATGGGCTTGAAAACAATTTTCAGAATATTATTTTCAGTTTTTGCAATGGACTTAATATCCATTTCCCATGGTCTGAAGGCGTTGTCGCACTGAAGTATGAGCGAGTCGTTGAGATAAATATCGGCATAGGTATCGATGCCCCCAAAGTGTAGATTTAGATTTTTATAGTTTTTCAAACTCTTGGCATCTATATCAAAGTTTGTTTGATAAGTCCATTTTTGTTGAGCCACCCACTGGCAATCATTTTCATTACTTTTAAGAAAAGGGTCTTCAATTATTTCATGTTGCATCAGGTCTGTAAAAACAGATCCCGGCACATTAGCTTCTCTGTAGTTGGTGGAGTCGTTGCAAGCAAAGACCCAATTCTCATCAAGTATTATCTCTTTAACCTCACTGCTGTTGTTGCTTCCGCAAGATGAAATTACAAAAGCTAAAATTAGCAGAATAAATGTGGGTATATTATTTTTTCTCAACAATTTTCAGAATATTTTATGAAAGTTCACTAAGTGCAAGTGCTGCGGCACCCATCAGTCCAGTGTTTCCGTCAGGTAGTTGCGATGGTAGAATAACAGTTTTACCTTTAAATAGTGGCAACACATATTTGTCGTAATATTGTTGTAGCGGCTTAAAAAGCAGGTCGCCAGCGTGTGCCAATCCTCCTGATAGGAAAATTGCCTCTGGGCTGGTTATTGCTATTAAGTTTGTTAGGGAGAATCCAAGATAATCGGCTGTGATATCAAATGCTTTCAGTGCAAGTTCGTCGCCTTTGTTGGCAGCTTCAAAAATGTCGATTGATTTAATTTCATCTACTGATACATTTCTGAAAACTGAGGCTGTTTTTTCTGACTCTAAGAGTTGTTTTATTGTAGTAACAATTCCTGATGCTGAGGCTATTGTTTCCAAGCAGCCTTTGCGTCCGCAACCACATTGTCTTCCATCTTCTTTTACAACTATTGTGTGTCCCAATTCTCCTGCAAATCCATCAGATCCATATAGAAGTTTTCCATCAATTACTATTCCACTTCCCAGCCCTGTTCCAAGGGTAACAAGTGCAAAATGTTGCATATATTTACCACCACCGTAAACTTTTTCGCCTATGGCTGCTGCATTGGCATCATTGGTTAATACAACTTTGTATCCCACTTCTTGCGAGAGCATTTTAGAAAAATGTAAAACTCCCTTCCAAAGCAAGTTTGGTGCATGTTCTATGGTTCCTTTATAAAAATTAGCATTGGGAGCTCCAACACCAACTCCTAATATTTTACCTTCCAAATCGTTTGCTTTTAGAAGGCTTTTTATGTTGTCAGATAAAACTTTGATATACTCTTCAAAGTTGTCTGAAACTTGTGTAGAAAAAGAAGTTTTGGCAAGTACTTTACCCTCTTCATTTACAATACCTAGGTCGGTATTTGTCCCGCCTATATCGATGCCTACTGCAATTTTACTGTTTATCATCGTTAAGTTATTGATTATTAAGAATTATTTGCTTTAGATACTATTCTCTTAGAGTTGACTCTCTGATTATCAGCTCAGTATCAAGTTTCATTTGCTGAAATTCGTGAGTTTTGTTTTCGATGTTTTGGATAATCATATTTACCGCTTGAGTGCTTAGGGTCTCTAATGGCTGTGCAATGGCACTTACCGATGGAGATGTTAACTCATAAAGGTCTATATCGTCAAAGGAGATGAAGCCTAAATTTTGTGGCACTTCTATACCCAATTCTTTGAAGCTTTTTAGACATTCCACTGCTACATTATTATTAATGGCAAATATGGCATCAATTTCTGGTTCTGGTTTTAATATCATTGAATTTATGATATTAAGAATGCTTTGACGTAGATTGTAGAAATCTAACTCCACAAGCAATTCGCTGCCATATTCCAAATTAAATGCGTCAACTGACCTTAGGTACCCATCAATTCTTTCACGAATTGTTGACACATAAATTGGTGTTACTGCCAGCATGGCAATTTTCTTATAGCCTTGCGAAACAAGGTGTTCTACTGCCTTATATGAGCCTTGAATGTTGTCAACTGAAATTGTGTTTACATTTAAGTTGTCTTCAAAAACGCGGTCGATAAGAACATAAGGAATTGAACTTGCTTCAACATCGCTTAAGAAAGATAGATTGGGTTGTGAAGATGAGATTATAAGACCATCTACTTGACGGTCGATGAGCATTTTAATTAGTTTTGATTCTTTGTTGTGCGACTCATCGGAGCTACTTATTAATAATGTATAGCCATTTTTAGAAGCTTCGTCTTCCATATAACGAACCATACGCGAGTAGAACGGATTGGAAATATCCGATACTACAACTCCAATTGTGAACGAACGTCCTGTTCTTAAACCACGAGCCATAAAACTTGGCATATAGTTTAACTCTTTTGCCTTGGCAATTACTTTTGCCTGAGTTTCTTTACTAATTCCGTGAACCTCTCCTTTGTTATTTAAAACTAAAGAGACTAGAGTTGTAGAAACTCCCAGACTATTGGCAATGTCTTTTAATGAAATCTTATCTTTTTTCATAACAAAATAATACTTTATGGGCAAATATAATCAAAGTTTTGATTTCTAAAACAATTTAGGTGAAAAAAATCGTTTTTTCTTGTTTTTTTGTACAAAAGCAATCTAAATCGTTAAAACAAATTAATGATTGACTGAAAACAAGCTCTTTTTTGAGATTATTTTGGAGTAAAACTGACAATAATTCAACAAATTTCATTGATTACAAATTTAAATTTAGAAAATCTACATCGATTAAGCTTTTTGAGAATGTCGTAGCAAATTCAGAAAACAGATTGATTTATTTTATAATACAATTTGCTGTAATTTCTTATTCAATATAAAAACTCAAGTTGGTAACAATAGATTAACTACAAAGACAGCATTATGAAATATGCTGAAAATCAAACTACTACAAACCAACATCAATCTATCATGTTAAAGTATTTTTAATTGGTCTAATTTGCGATACTTTTACAAAACAAATGAAAACTCTCCTTGTTATTGCAATAACAGTTAACCTAATTAAAAACTTAAAACAATTTATTATGGCAGACATAAAATTCCGCGTTGAGGCGCATAGCGAAAATCCAACTAAAACAGTTGTGAAAGCACGAAATTTTGAAATTATTATTGATGAACCCGCAAATTTGGGTGGCACAGATCATGGGGCAAACCCAGTTGAATACGTATTGGCAGCACTTTCGGGTTGCTTAAATGTTATGTGTCATGTTATTGCACAAGAGATGAAATTTGAGCTTCGTGGTGTAAAAATCAATCTAAGTGGGAGCTTAAACCCCGACAAGCTTTTTGGAAAAAGTGATGCTGACAGAGCTGGTTACAAAAATATAGATGTGGAAATTATTCCAGACACTGATGCCGACGAAGAGACTTTGAAAGAGTGGTTGGCAAAGGTTGAGTCTCGCTGTCCAGTGAGCGACAACTTGGCTAATGCAACTCCAGTAAAAATTTCATTGAAGAGATAATTTCAAATTAATTTTAATCAAATAAGCTCGCCGTTTGGCGAGCTTATTTGGTTTTATACCAATTGGAAAAATGTTATAATCCTATTTTATTATTACAGTTGGCATTATATGAAGATAGAGGCTTAGTCTCCTACGAGAACAGGATTATACCAAATACATTTGTTCTACTAATACTAAATCCCTATCGGGACTACAATATAAACAAAATCAAATATATTATTACAGAACAAATGCACCAGTAGAAGTGCATAATAGAACTTTATTTCTTTTGGCTCTAATCCTACAAGGTCGGGAAGACCTTGCAGTATATGTTCTATAAAAAACATCCAGTATAAATGCACCAAATTAGAAAGAGATGGGGCTATAATAAAGTAAGCTCGCCGTTTGGCGAGCTTACTTGGGTTTTTATATAAAGCTTTTTACTTTCCTGCTTTAATTGCTGCTTGTGCTGCTGCCAGTCTAGCCACTGGAACACGGTATGGCGAACAGCTAACATAGTCTAATCCTATTTTGTAGCAGAATTCTACTGATGTGGGCTCACCACCTTGCTCACCACAAATACCAACTTTTAGTTTTGGATTTGTTTTGCGTCCACGCTCAACAGCCATTTCAATTAACTGTCCAACACCTTCTTGGTCAATGGCTTGGAATGGGTCAACCTTAATAATACCTTGGTCTAAATATTCTTGCATAAATGCACCGGTATCATCACGGCTAAATCCGTAAGTCATTTGCGTTAGGTCGTTGGTACCGAAGGAGAAGAACTCTGCACTGTGTGCCATCTTGTCTGCCAAAAGGCAAGCTCTTGGTATTTCAATCATAGTTCCATATAGGTAGTCTATTTTGTCAACACCATATTTTTCACAAACTTCTTTGTAAACTCTATCGGTAAGCTCTTTAGTAATATCTAATTCTCCAATATCTGAAGTAACTGGAACCATAATTTCTGGCATTGGATTTTTACCATCTTTTACAAGTTCAACTGAGGCTTCGAAAAGTGCTCTCATTTGCATTTCTGTAACTTCTGGGTATGTAATTCCAAGACGTACTCCGCGGTGTCCCATCATTGGGTTTACTTCGTGAAGAGCTTCGCCACGCTGTACAATTTCTTCTTTGCTAATTCCCAGCTCTCCGGCTAATTCTACTAAGCTTTCTTCGCTTTGTGGAATAAATTCATGTAGGGGTGGGTCTAACAATCTGAAAGTAACAGGCATGCCATCCATTGCTTCGAGGGTTCCTTTATAGTCGCGCTTAACAAATGGGAATAGCTCATTAACGGCTTCGCGTCTTTCGGCTTCTGTATTGCTAAGTATCATTTTTCTGATAAGGAATAATTCTTTTTCTCTACCAGTTCCGTAGAACATATGCTCTGTACGGAATAGTCCGATACCTTCTGCACCAAAATCAACTGCAACTTTTGCATCTTCTGGAGTGTCGGCATTGGTTCTAACGCCAAGTGTACGGTATTTGTCAACCATATCCATAAAGGACTGGAAGCGTGGGTTTTCTGAAGCATCCATTAGTTCAAGTGTTCCTTCGTAGGCAAAACCTTTTGTTCCGTCCAATGAAAGTATATCACCTTCGTTTATAACAAGTCCGTTTGCCATTGTAGCTTTTTTGTTAGCACTGTCAACGTTAAGTTGTCCAGCTCCAACTATACAGCATTTACCCCATCCACGGGCAACAAGTGCAGCGTGAGATGTCATACCACCTCTTGAGGTTAGAATACCTTCAGCGGCACGCATACCTTCAACGTCTTCTGGGTTTGTTTCTTCACGAATTAGGATTACTTTTTTACCTTGTTTTTGCCACTCAACGGCGTCTTCGGCTGTAAATACAGCTTGTCCAACTGCAGCACCGGGTCCTGCTGGAAGTCCTTTTACGAATGGCTCTGCATCTTTAAGTTTATCAGTATCGATAATTGGGTGAAGTAGTTCATCTAATTGGTCGGGGCTAACGCGCATAACTGCAGCTTTCTCATCAATAAGTCCCTCTTGTAGCATATCCATTGCCATGTTAAGGGCAGCTGTTCCTGTTCGTTTTCCTGAACGACATTGTAGCATATATAGTGTTCCTTCTTGGATAGTGAACTCAATATCAAGCATATCTTTGAAAGAAACCTCTAAGTTTGTTCTAATATCATCAAGCTCTTTGTAGATTGTTGGCCAGTGGTCTTGCATACTTTGCAAGTGCTCGTTTTGCTCATTTTTGGTGTCGTTGTTAATGGGGCTTGGTGTACGAATACCAGCCACAACGTCTTCACCTTGTGCATCAACCAACCACTCACCGTAGAATAGGTTTTCACCAGTGGCAGGGTTACGAGTAAATGCAACACCTGTACCTGAGTTTTCACCCATATTTCCAAAAACCATAGCTTGAACGTTTACTGCAGTACCCCAGTCATCTGGAATATTTTCTATGCGACGGTATGCAACAGCTTTTTTGCCGTTCCAGCTCTTGAACACTCCATTGATACTTCCAAAAAGTTGTTCATTAACGTCATCGGGGAACTCTTTTCCAAGAACTTCTTTAACCTTAGCTTTGAATTGCTCTGAAATTACTTTCAAGTCATCGGCTGTTAAATCACCGTCTTCGGTATATCCTTTACTATTTTTATAAGATTCGAATAAATCTTCTAACTCTTTTCTAATTCCTTCACCTTCTGGCTCAATTCCTTCTGCTTTTTCCATTACCACATCGGCGTACATCATAATAAGACGACGGTAGGAGTCATAAACAAAGCGTGGATTGTCAGTTTTTTTGATAAGTGCTGGAATAGTTTGTGATGAAAGACCAATGTTTAGAACAGTGTCCATCATGCCTGGCATAGACCCACGGGCACCTGAACGACAAGAAACCAATAGTGGATTTTCTGTATCGCCATATTTCATACCCATCTCTTCTTCTACCTTTCTCATTGCTTCCCATACCTGCTCTTCCGAACCTTCGGGTAATTTATGATCGTTAGCATAATATGCTGTACAAGCTTCTGTTGTTATGGTGAATCCAGCTGGCACTGGCAGACCCAATAAACTCATTTCGGCCAAATTGGCACCTTTACCTCCAAGCAGCTCTCTCATGTCTGCTTTACCTTCAGCGTGGCTTTTGCCAAAGTAATAAACGTACTTAATACTCATGTTTAATTTTATTGATGATTAATTACAACTAAATCGTTTAAATCAATTTTTTTGCAAAGATAGTGAAAATTATTTGATTTTTACGCCCTAAAAGCTCATAATAGGGCAATCTAAATTGAATTAAATGCAATATTAGCCCAAAAAGTCGCTCCCAGTATATGGGTAAAAACAATGGTAAAAATTGTTAATTTAGAATTTGTCTAAAAAAGAGTGGTATATAGTGGCTAAAATTGAGTGATTACCTTTTCATTATACCATAAAATAGCACGTTTAAAAGTTCTTCTATTCTGCCACTAATTTCGATATTTATGTTATTGCTAAAGATTGGTACTTCTAGACCTCGTTCTGCTGCCATTATAGCCCTTGCAATGCTATCGCTATTTTCGAAACTAAATACCTTAAGCTTGTGCCCTTCATCTAAAATTGACTTAATGATGGCAAACTCTTGCTGGTCATATTTTTTTCTGATGTTTTCAATATAACTCACGCTATCGAAGAAGTCGTTTTTTAGGGCATCGTATAACACAGCTACATTTTTGATTCTGCTCATACGGGTAGTCAAATATAATCGGAGTTTGTGCTGTGGGTCGGAGGTGGACTTAACAACCTCTTCCAAACTTCTCATTAGGCTAACAAACTCGTACTGGACTACTTCGTAGAAAATTTCTTCTTTACTTTTGAAATAATAATATATGGAACTTGCTCCCCTTTGACAAGCTTTTGCAATATCATCAATATTAGTTTTTTTGAAACCATATTTGGCAAATATCTGGGCACTATGCCTGATTATTTGTAGCCTCACATCTTCTTGATTGTTTTTTATATTATTGTTTTCTCCCATGTTTTTCTAGTTTGGAACTATTATTTTATCTGCTGGCATAACCACCAAGCTTATAAATTCTTGGTCGTTAAATCTATTCTGATTTCTCTGTTCTATATCTTGATAGAGTTCTTCCACTTTGTCATTTGGACATGCTTGAATTATCACTGCGGCACTATAACTGGGCCACACTGCACTGTCCATTCTGGGGTCGCCCACAGCAGTTTTGGAAAGTACCTTTTCCAAAACCTGATAGTTTTGGAAACCAAAGCCATCTATCATCTCTAAAATTTGCCCCAAAAGGGTGATGTTAAAAGTAATATATATAAACTTCATAGCTCTATTTCCTTTCTTTTCTCAATGTTCCTAAATTCATCAAAGCGTACACCACAGGCACTAATACCAAGGTGATAAGGGTGGACACCAACAGTCCGCCTATCATAGTAATACCCAGTGGCGACCAAATTTCGGATCCCATTGTTTTACTTATTGCCATTGGCACCATGGCTATTACGGTGGTAATGGTAGTCATCAGCACTGGTCGTAGTCTTGAGCGTCCTGCCTCTTGTATGGCTTCGCTAAGTTGCAGACCCCTACCCCGTAGCAGATTGGTGTAGTCCACCAAAATAATACCATTGTTCACCACTACCCCTATGAGCATAATAACGCCGGTGAAGGTTACCAAACTGAGCGTAGTACCTGTTAGCAAGAAGGCGAATATTACCCCTGTGATGGTAAATGGTACTGTAAATAATATAATAAAGGGGTATTTTAATGATTTGAATAGGGCTGCCAAAATCATATAGACCAACATTAGTCCCACCATAAATGCCAATGCCAAGTCGTCGAAGGACTCGCTTTGCTCGCTCACCTGACCGTCATATACAACACTGATGTTCTCATCCAGTCCGGCATCGTCAACAATATCTTGCACCCTTTGAAAAGCCTCCCCTAAGGATATATTTTTCATGTCGGCAGAAATTCTAAATAACCTTTGCTGCCCCTCACGAACTATCTCTTGATAGGTGAAAGCAGGCTCTACTGTGGCTATGTCGCCAATTCTAACCTTTTGACCCATGGTGTTGATAAGCTGTAAATTATTTATCTTGTCGATATCTTTAATATACTCTTCTTCGTACTTAACCACCACACCCAAATTTTGACCATCGAGACTAATTTTTCCCAAACCAGCTCCGTAGAGGCTCTGACGCATTTGCATCGATATCAATAAATTGTTTAGCCCCATACTGGAGGCTCTGGCTCTATCTACTTCAAATTTAAACTCAGGTTTATTTCTACTGGAAGGTATCTCTATATTATAGAAATTTCCATCAGCATAGAGTGCATCACTTATCTTTTGGATGGCTTCATCTAATTTTTCAAAATCGTTACCAAAGAGTTTCACCTCCACTGGTTTCTGATTCCCTAACACCACCGCCGACAGCACACCTGCACCTCCTACACTGTATTTGTCCAACTCTGGAATATCCTTCAATAGCTTGTCCACCTCCAAAGCTATTTCTGTGGAATTCAAATCCCTCTCTTCGGGCATATTAAACCTAAAGCCCACAGTGGCGGAGTTTTTACCCTCGGTGAATCCAATGGAAGAGAGCAAGCCCTTTTCGGTTTGACCAGCAACGATGTACGATGATGTTACATATGGCACGTGTTCCCTTACTAAGGCTTCTATCTCAATGGCTATATTTTCGGTTTTCTCAACGGCAGTTCCTTCGTCGGTTTGAAAGGTGAGAATCATATCTCCAGAGTCAAATTCTGGTATATAATCTGTTCCAATAAATCTGATGGAAAATATGGATAATCCGAAGATTGAGAATGCAATAACCACCACCGCTGTTTTGTGCCACACTGCCCAAGCCAACATTTTTTTATAGCCCATTTCAAGTCCTTGAAACATCCTTTCACTCCATAGGAATAGTTTAGATTTCTCCTTTTTTCTGACTCTTATGAGTTTGGACGACAACATGGGCGTTAGCGTTAGAGCTGCCAGAAGCGAAGCCAACAAAATGGCCGTTGTGATGACCACTAACTGCTTGAACATCACCCCCACAATACCACCAAGAAACAGCAGAGGTACGAACACCGCTATGGTGGTAAAAATAGAGCCTGTAATGGCAGTACCCATCTCTCCGGCACCAAAAATGGACGCCTCTCTGGGACGCTCGCCCTTTTCAATCTTTTGAATGATATTTTCCAGCACCACAATGGCACTGTCCACCACCATACCCATGGCTATCACCAATGACATCAGAGAGAATATATTTATGGTGTAATCAAAAAGATAAATAACTATAAAAGCTGTAATAAGCGAAAACGGAATGGTGAGTATAATAATAAGACTACTGCGAATATTTCTCAAAAACAGCAGTACCACCAGCATTACCCACATAGCCCCCAACCACACTGTTGAGGTGAGGTTTTTGATGGTCTCTTCAATCATATCTGCTGTGTTGAATATCTCACTTATCTCCACATCAGCAGGAACATATTTCTTTATCTCCTCCATCTCCTCCAACACAGATTTATAGATACTCAATGTATTATAGCCTGTCTGTTTTTGCACAAAAAGTGCGATGGAACGCTTGCCACCGCTATACACCTTTTCATCTTTGGGTTTCAGACGTACATTAAGCTTAGCTACATCTTTTAGATGAACAGCTTTATTGTTAAACTGCGAGATTACCAAATTTTCCACATCATGAAAATCTTTCAAGCTGGATGGTACACTCACCGAGAGATCGTAGTCTCCAACTTTCAAACTTCCTGCTGGTATGCTCATTTGCTCTGCTTTGAAAATGGCTGTGATATTTTGCAAAGTCAACCCATAGGCTGAAAGTTGCACTGGGTCAACCTCTATCAGCAACTCTTTTTCGGGATTAGCAATGGGAAACACCGTTCCTACACCATCAATACGGCTCAATCTGGGAGATATGATGTTTCTATATATATGGTCGAAATTGTCATAACTTTCTTCGGCACTCACTGCCAACGCCACCACTGGCAACATGGCACTATTTATCTTCATTATAAATGGGCTCTGTGCAGCACTGGGCAGGTCGTTTTTAATAAGCTCCATTATATCCCGGGCATCATTGGCAGCATCGCTAATATTTGATTCCCACTGAAATTGCAAAGTTATAATACTCACGTTTTCACGGCTTACCGAATTTATGCCTTGCAAATTGGGTGTAGATGCCAATACCGCTTCCAAAAGGGATGTAACACCGCTTTCAACATCTTCGGGCGAAGCACCCGGATATACAGTAATGACCGTAAGTGTAGGAAAATCCATATCGGGCATCACATCCCGAGGAAGCGAGCTTATGCTTATTAGCCCTACAACAAGTATGGCAATAAACACCATTGCCGTACCTATGGGGTTGTTTACACTGAGTCTTGAAATATTCATAGCTAATAAGTTTTAATCGATTTTCACTTTTACACCCTCGCTCAACTGCGATTTTTTAGAGACAATAACCCTACTACCCTCTTCAAGATTAGAAACCATAGCAAACTCACCATTAATTGCCAGTCGCTCTATTTCAAACTGCGTGGCAATTCCATTTTTTTCCAACCACACAAACTCTTTCGAGCCCTGTCTAACAATGGAAGTTATGGGAACACCTACACCTTCGGTGCTAACGCCACCCATATAAACTCGGGCAAACATTCCCGGACGCAATATTGAATTTCTATTTGGAATCTGCACCTCAACATCCGCTGTTCGTGTAGAAGTGTTTAATTTGGGATAAATCAAGCTTATCTTACCAGAAAACTCCATATCTTCATCCACATCACAAACCACCTTTACTGGAGTTCCAATCTTAATTTTTGACAACAACTTTTCATTAACGGGAAAACGCACCACCAAGGGATTTATCTGCATAATTTTCACAATTCCCGATGTCATTGAAAAATTCAAATCCATGCTGGGGGCAAACATAAAATTTTCGCCCTCTTGAACAATATGCTCAACCATAACTCCAGAAAATGGTGCTGTTATTTCTGTATTCTTTTTCATCAAATCATATTTGGCTTTTGCGGCATCAAATTTGGCTTTCACATGGTCGAAATCTTGCTGATTTATACTCTCTTTTTCCAAAAGATTACTCACTCTCTGAAAATCTTTTTCGATGGTAGTATATTCTATTTCGGACATTACAAGCATTTCGCCCGACATTTGCACCAACAAATCTCCCTCGCTGAACGACTGCCCGGGTTTATAAAATATCTTTTCCACTCTTCCGGGCAAAGTGGCACCCAAATTGGCTTCCCTATTGGGAAATATTGTGGCTGCAAACTCCAAAGTATCTGTGAAAACTAAACTTTTTGCCTCAAAAACCTCCACCGACAAAAGTCTATCTTCACCCTCCGAAGCCGAAACATCTGTTTCTTCCTTTTTATTAGAGCAAGAAAAAGCCACTAAAACACTTATACCCAACACTATTAGCGATTTTAAAATATTTCTCATATCTGTTTTATATTCTATTTTCATAATGAATCTGTTTTTTTGAATTATTCTATTTGTCCACTAGCTTTTTTCTGTTTCAAAAGCAGGGTGTTATATTGTGCTTTTGCCTCTATATAGTGCGATTGTGCCTCTTGCCACAATGCTTGTGCCTCCAGCAAATCACGGGTTTGCAATGCCCCCTCGTTGAATCTATCTTGCGAAATTCGTAAATTTTCATTTGCCTGCTCCATGGTGAGTTTCGTAATTTGAATCTGCTTTATGGTCTCCTCCAATTCATTGCTCACCATAATATATTCCAATGCTATTTGCTGATGTGCATCTTGCAATTTGGACTGCGCGACAAGCAAATTCGATTTTGTTAAATTGTACATATGGTGCTTCTGAAAAGCATGAAAAATTGGCACCGACACCTGAAAAGCAAAAATATAATCATTGGTAAATTCATTGGCAATGCCGCGATGGATATTGGGGTTCATGAAAAAGTAATTGGCTCCAACCCCAATTGTGGGTAAAAAACTTCCTTTGGCAATACGAAAAGCCGACTCCGATATTTTTACATTGTTTTGCAAAAGCCGCAATTCGGGACGACTTACAACATTTTCAAGCTTATATTCACTGGGAGAAATTTCACCACTGGGGTCCTTCAAACCATCGTCAGAAACCTCAATGGGAGAGTTTATATCAATTCCCATTTTTTGAGCCAAAGCCATTTTTGTCAATTTTCTTCCATTCTGAATTTTAAAAAGCGACAAATCCAATTCATTCAATTTCACTTGAACCCTCAGGAGGTCGTTTCTAACAATAATTCCTTGAGAGTAATAGGCTTCCATATCCTTTAAAAGAATTTTTAGCATGTTGTGGTACGACAAAACTAATTTCTCTTGTTCCTCAATATTTACCAAATTCCAATAAAGTTCTTCAATTTCGTAAAGCAATTTATGCCTATCCAAATCAGCATTAACCTGCATTAAATCTGCCATCACTTTACTCATTTTGTATGATTCTAAAATCTTACCCCCTGCAAAAATGGGCTGTTTTAGACTGAAATTAAAAAGATGATTGTGATGTTGCCCTATTTGAGTTCTATCGGCTGGAAAAAGCACAAATCCATTGAAAAAGTCAGGGATAAGTGCACCCCAATCACCCGGAAGCTCATTAATTAGGTCGCCCGTACTAATATCATCTTGCAAAGCTTGAATTGGTTTATTCATATATACATATGATGCCGTAAATTCAATTTCGGGAAAGAAATTGGAAAAAGCCAATCTTCGAAGATGCTTAGCAGACTTGAGTTGTTCGTTGGAAATTGAAATTTGCCAGCTATTTTTCAAAGCTATCTCCTTGCACTCCTCCACAGAATACTTTTGTGCAACTGACTGATTTCCAACAAAAAACAACATCAAAAAGCTTATATATAAATATAAGTTGTGTTTCTTATTCATATTGAAATTTTATTTTTTGACAAAAATAGTAAAAAATTCAAAAGAAGTCAAATGTCATAAAATGGATATGACCAAAATCTCAGCATACAACGCTGATAATCATAGAGTTAAAATATTTGAATATTTTTAAAAATTATTCGAACTTTCAAAAACAAGGCAAGTGTTTGATTTTCACACGAACCCTCAACAACTTATCTAAATAAGGTATTTTATTAAAACAAATCCGCCTATAAGAAGTACTGTGAAAGCTATGGCCAAGATATTGAAATATTTATCTATAAATGTTTTAATAGGGGCTCCAAACTTCCAAAGCAGGGTAGATACAAGGAAAAATCTTGCTGCTCTGCTCACCGTTGAAGCTATAAGGAACATCAACAAATTTAGCTCTACAACTCCCGAGGCTATGGTGAAAACCTTGTAGGGAATGGGTGTAAATCCTGCTGTAAAAACAATCCAAAAGCCCCATTCATTATATTGCAGCTTCACACTTTCGAAAAGCTCGTATGTGAAACCGGGAATATGTGCAAAGAAAAACTGATCGACACCTATATTCCACAAGGCATAGCCAATATAGTATCCGAAAAGACCTCCCAAAACACTTCCTGCTGTGGCGATAAGTGCAAATCGGAATGCCTTTGTTTGCGAGCCTAAAACCAAGGCTATAAGCAACACGTCTGGTGGAATGGGGAAAAATGAAGATTCGGCGAACGCCAAAATAAAGAGTGCTAAGGCTCCATAGGGCGACTCTGCCCACTTCAAAACCCAATCGTAAAGTTGTCTTATGTATTTCATTTTTATAAGTTTAGTTCAGAAAAATCTGTGAAAATTTCAATAACCTCCGAACGCATCATCAAGTCGGTTGCGTAATCGATAAAATAGTCCTTTTTTGAGTAATCCACCGTGAGGGCAGTAATAAGGGCTGTATTTCCCTGTTCAATTTCATTTTCGTAATAGTAATAGGCAGCCAATCTGTACAATCCCAAAACTGGCTCTTTAACGTCCTCTTCTAATGCCTTCAATAGCACCTCAATAGCCTTTTTGATGTTGTCATTTTTAAATAGAAAATCGGCATATTCAACTGCAAATTCTAATATTTCTGGAAATTCTATAACTATGTCGTGTAAAAACCTATCCAAATCGCTCACACTAACATCCAAACTCTTAGCAAGAACAACATATTCGTAGGCACCAGATATTTCATACTCATCTTCATTTGCAACGCCCAAGGACATAAAATATTTAAAAACACAATGATATGCGTTAAGATAATCCTTTTGCACATAGTATATTTTAGCCATAAGCCCCCATGGTTCAGCCATATCTGCATTTAAATACATGGCGTGCAATATATGCCTTTGTGCCTCTTTGTAGTTATTCTTGAGTAGATAAACCTTACCCAAGGCAACACTTATTTCCTCAGAATAGTTGGGCTCTATGCTGGCACTTTCAAGTAAATCCAAAGCATTGTCTATTTGCCCCATCTTAACATAAACATCAGACATTTCGACTACTAAAGAAGCACTATAAGAAACTATTGATATGCCAAAATCATAGGCTTCCAAACTCTTTTCATACATTCCTAAACGCGAATATGCCCTTGCTAAATACATCCACACAAAATGTTTAAGGGGATATTTATCGGCATATTGCGAAAAAAATTCCACCGCAGAAACATCATCATCACTTTTCTTAAAAGCTTCTGAAATACGCTCTAAAATCTCACCATCAAAAACTTTATCCAAATAAATTTTCGACCATTTTATGACAGCTGGATAATCTTTTAGCAACATATAATTTTCAATGATATCAAAAACAGCTTCTATATTATCGCTATCATAGTTCAGAGCTTGCTTTAGCGACTTAATGGCCTCATCAATGCGGAGTTCTTTGCTGTAAATTAAAGCTTTTGCATGATAAACCTCAACCCTATCCACACCCAAAGCTTGTATGGAACGAATAACGCCATGAGCCTCAGCAAAATTACCTCTATGGGCTTCAAGAATAGCCAATTTAAGTGTGAGTTGAGTATTGCTTGGGAAACGACTCATAGCCAAATCTAAAACATAAGCTGCCTTAGAATAGTCATACATCAAATATGTTTCTATTATATCTAAAAACTCATCAGAATCAAAATATGCTGGCTCACCTCGATATAGACTTGCCTCAAAACGCTCAACCAAAGGATTGATTTCTTCAAAATCAGAACTTTCCCAAAATCTTTTCACGCAAATTAATTTAGCCTGCAAAATTAAGAAAAATAATGATTGATTTTTTCAATATGACACATTTTGCACTCTTGAAGTCAATATTTTTGAAACATTATTAATAAAACTTTGATGTTTGCCTGCTCTATAAAACTCATTTTTGCTTTATTGAATATAATATTGTATATTTGTAAAAACAATAATAAATCTGAAAATATTTACATTAGAT
>LSQX01288222.1_pt1 | contig 33304 bp, 20 predicted proteins | sample 654561 | NCBI WGS metagenome assembly LSQX01 (sample SAMN04489861, study PRJNA283612) | anaerobic digester metagenome | isolation source: 4 biogas reactors fed with cattle manure at either 37C or 55C with and... | place: Denmark: Kongens Lyngby | collected 2014 | reverse complement strand
GTCAACGATGTTGTGCTATTTATCATCTAATACTTAATGAATAACTATAAAAGCCGAAAAGATATGATGCTCATGGCTCCGCTGCAAGGCTTTACAGAGGCGGAATTTCGGCGTGCCTGGTCGCGGCATTTTACTGGTATCCACCAGATGGTGAGTCCGTTTATTCCGTTGGCCGAAGGGACGCGTTTTAGGCAGCAGCACTTGCGCGACGTGCTGCCCGAAGCCAACCCGGGTTTGACCATCATTCCGCAGGTGCTGGGCAACGACGCACCGAAATTTCTGCTGTTGGCCCGTCGGCTGCAGGAGCTTGGATATGCTACCGTCAACTGGAACCTGGGCTGCCCTAAACCCGCGGTGGCGCGCAAAAAACGTGGCTCAGGTCTGCTGCCTTTCCCCGACCTGCTGCGCCAACTGCTCGACGAGATTATTCCGGCGCTGCCCATCGCACTCTCCATCAAAACGCGGCTGGGCTACCAGCGCCCAGAAGAATTTGAAAAACTTACAGAGGTTTTTAACGACTATCCGCTGCAAAACCTCGTCATCCATCCGCGCATCGGCGTGCAGATGTACGACGGTGAGATGCATCTCGAAACTCTCGATGCTGCCATCGGTAAACTCAAGCACGACTGGATTTTCAGCGGCGACATTACCGACAGGGAAAGTTTTCTTGCTTTGCGCAAAAGGTACCCGACTGCCAGCGGCTGGATGCTGGGTCGCGGAGTGCTGGCCAACCCGTTTCTGGCCGAACAGATAAAGCTGACGGCCACACCCATGCCCAGCCAAGCCCACCGCCACAGGCTGGTGAGCTTTTATAGCGATCTGATGCTGGAATTGGCCGACAAAGGGCGCTCACCACTTTCGCAACTTGGCAAGAAAAAAGACTACTGGTGGTATTTTGCGCGTTGGTTTACGGAAGCTGATCAGATTTTCCACCGGCTCTCACACCTCAACGATCCGCACGCTTTCGATGCTGAAGCAGGACGCATCCTTATGCAGCAGCCGCTGACGCCTTTTGGGCCGAGAGAAGTTAGAGGTTAGAAAAAGGTTGGTAGTAGATAGAAAAAAGGTGATTCTTTGACGCTTTTTAAAAATTTAGTGTCAGAAAGAAAACGACCTATATTGAAAATCGAAATCCTGGGTTTTCTTGCAGGCACTATTTAAATGATTGTGGAATCAGCAGATTCGTGTGTACACCAATAATTCTTTCTGTAAGACCTCATCCCCTGCTTTGCCGATAATTGGAACAGGCCTTCTCCGTCGGCTGGCGGAGAAGGGGAGCGCCGATACACAGGCCGCTGCAGCGGGTGTGTGGGGCGGAGAAACAAAAAACTTATCTCTCATCACTTTTCTTTTTAAAACTAACGGCAAACAGCAAACCGAGATAGTTGCCCGAAAGGTTATAGTAGCCCCTGGTATCAGGCGAGGTAAATAAATTTGCAAACTGGTATTCGCCTGTGATGGTATTTTGGAAATTCATGACGTAAATCAAGCTTGCTTTGAGTAGCACCTTCTTTCGCGCCAGCGAATATCCTGTGCCGATTAAAAAGCTACCCTGCATGGTGTTTTCGGGGCTTTCGAGCTTTAATCCGTAAATTTCGCGATAATCCGCCAATTCATCGCTGGATATGGCCCAGGTTAGTTCTTGTTGTCCATTTGGGAAATACATTGCTTTAAGGCCGGTAAGAAACGATGCATACGAATGATCGCCCGTTTGCACATTCAAACGTAAAAGCAGCGGAAATGAAAAAGTGTATATGGCATAAGCCTTAAATTTATCATTTAAATTACCTGGCCATTCAGGATAAATATCATTATGATCTATTCTCACTCGCACAGAATAAATTGGTTCTTTTGCTACAAGCAATCCGGTTTGAAACGACCACTTACGATCGGGATTAAAATCGTACATCACACCTGCATTAAAGCCGGGCATGTTTCTGTTCTCCAAAATGTGGTTTCCGTATTGGGGTGTGACTTCGGCCTTGTTGTAAAGTACCGGCCCGGCAACAAAGCTCCATTTGGAATATTCCGCCAAACCGGCATAAACTTTCGGCTCCTGCGCGCACGCCGGATGCAATGAAGCCATGATGAGCACGACGCTCATCATGGCTGATATTAAAAGTTCCTTTGCTTTGGATTTCGATTTCATGTTGTTAATATTTTTTAGGTTAAAATAACTGCAACAAACGTAGAGCGGCCACAAACACGCCACATTAAAACGGGATTAAATTTCGATTAAATTTCGATTAAAATTGAGCGACGGGCAGCGTGATGGTAAAAGTAGAACCCTGGTTAATTGCAGAATACAGCGTAATGGTTCCGCCGTGCAACTTTACGACGCGCTCCACCAGTGAAAGGCCAATGCCATGGCCATGAATATGTGCTGCATTTCGGCCCCGGCGGAAAGGCTCGAAGATGGTGGGAATATCCTGCGGTGCTATGCCGATCCCGTTATCAGAAAATTCGAGTGTAATATGATTTTGGGCAGGGCTGATGTTTACCAAGCATTGATGATCGGCGGAGTATTTGCAGGCGTTGTCCATCAGGTTGCTCACAGCGGTTTTTATAAGATGTGCGTTGCCGGCGATGGTGAGCTGGCGGTTATCTTCGAAGGTTTCGTGCAGCGTAACGTTGATTTTGTAGTTTGGGTTCGTTTTAATGATGTCGGCACGTGCCTGCCACACAACATCATCTACATGCAGGGGGTTAAAATTAGCCTCCGGATTTTCGGCTCCCGTCTGAGCCAGCAACAGCAATCGGTTGGCTAAATGATTCAAGCGTTTAATATCATCAAGCACCGAAAGGAGTATCTCCTGGTATGCTGCCGGGGTTCTCTGTTTTATCAAAGCTACCTCCAGTTGTCCGGTGATGGCCGTGAGGGGAGTCCTGAGCTCGTGAGAGGCATTGGCAATAAAGTTTTTCTGTATTTTAAAAGCAGCTTCAAGCCGACTGAGCATTTTGTTGAAAGTAGCGGCCAGTAGTGCTATTTCATCCTTACCATTGCCTTCGTCCACTTTTAGGTTGAGGCTGGTGATGGTGATGTTGTTTACCTGTTCTACTACGCGTGAAATGGGCTTCAGCGCTTTTGCGGCATAAATACTGCCCGAAACAAAAACCACCAAAATGCTGATGGCGAAAACCAGGAAGATTACGGTTTGCAGGTTGTGCAGCTTTTTCAGGCCATAAATATCCACAGCTCCTATTATTACCACAAATCTGTCGAACTTGTCGGCGTACAAAAATCCCAGTATTTCGTGATTGCCCTGCCGGTATCTTATCTCCTGTTCCAGGCGGATGCGGTCGAGTAATTCCTGGTGGATATGCAGCAATTCGTCATTATCCGAACCATACAGAAGTTCGTTTTTGTAGTTGTAAATAGCAATAATTTCTTTGGGCAGGCTCATCGGATTGTCCTGGTCGATGCGCCTTAGCAAACCGGCATCAATCTCCTCTACCTCAATAAGCAGTTTTGCGCTATTGGTGCCTTTGTTGAGCAAACGATTATAAAAATCGTCGCGGCGATAATCGGCCGAGAAAAAGTAGATAGCCAATAACGATAATGCCAAAATAAGCGCTACAATAATAATAAACTGAAGGGTGAGTTTTTTGCGGATTTGCATGGTCAGCCTTCCTTAAAGATATATCCCAGGCCAATGCGTGTGTGGATGAGCTTTACCGGGAAGTCTTTGTCGATTTTTTTGCGCAGCAGGTTTACATACACATCTACCACATTGGTGCCGGTGTCGAAGGTTATTTCCCATACCTTTTCGGCGATGTCCACGCGCGACACAACCCTTCCTTTGTTTAGCATCAAAAATTCCAAAAGGCTAAATTCCTTTGCCGTCAGTTCAATATTTCTGTCGCCGCGAATTGCAATTTTTTTATCAATATCCAACATCAAATCGGCAAACTTTAGTTGTTTGCTTTGCGCTGGTAAGCCGGCGCCTCATTTGGTAAGCACTTTTATGCGGGCCAGGAGTTCTTTAAAATCGAATGGTTTTACCAGGTAGTCGTCGGCTCCGGCATCAAAGCCGCTTACCTTATCATCGGTAGTGCCGAGCGCTGTGAGCAACAGGATGGGTTGGTCCGGTTTTTCTTGCTTTATGATTTTGCATAATTAGATACCACCGATGTGCGGGATGATGACATCGAGCAGGATCAGGTCGTAATGATTGGAAAGCGCCAGCTTTTTACCCGCGATGCCATCTACAACTACCTGGGGCAGGTAACCACTCTCTTCGAGGCCTTGCTTAAGGAAGGCTGCTACTTTGGGTTCGTCTTCAACAATAAGAATTTTTATCATGGTATGAATACTTTAATAGCTTTCAAAAATAGTCTCTTTTTGTTGATGGATAAACTGCGTTTTTTTTATAATTATTAAGATGGTTGTATTGTTTTTCAATCCTTAATAACCACCTCGTCACCTTTCAAAAAAAAATGTTTGGGCTAAAGCCCACTGAAACTTTTTTACATTTTTATCCCCGGCCTAAAGGCCGGGGTTAGTAATCCTTGTACCATTTTATTTGTTTGCACGCTGTAGAGCCTAAAGGCCGGCGGTAGTGCCAACCGGCAACAAAATTTTATATCAGAACCAAGCGGTATGCCCATAAAAAAACACACACCCGCTTTAGCTGACGGATGTGTGTTTTCTTTAGGATATTTGGGATGGCTACCTGAGTTTCACCTGGCAACTGCCCAACTTTGCATCTTTGTTGTAGATTTCAATTTTGTAAATCCCGGCCATGAGCTTTTCGGTGGGTTTATACACCATCTCTATTCGCCGGGTCACCTCAAATTCGCCGGTGAGCGGCGAGAGGCTTGCGTATAAATTATCGCCCTGATCAACAACCGCGGAAGTAATTGTACCGGATTTATCCTTGCTGGTGTATGTTTTACCCTGTGGTGTTGTTACCTTAAAAGAAACCGCCGTAACAATATTTTGCGGCACATCGAAACCAACCGACAACTTTTTAGTTTTTCGTGCATTTACAGTAAGGCGGTCTTTCTTACCCTTCGTGCTCTGAACGATGAAATTGTCGGCAGCAAGCCGGGTAAGTATTTTTGCATTTTCGGTCAGCGTTTTATTTTCAGCCAGCAAGCCGGCGTTGGTTTTGGTTAAGGCATCTATTTCTCCCCTGAGCTGATCAGCCACTGCATTAGCGGAAGCGATTTGTTTTTTGAGCTCGCTTTTTTGTTTTTGGATGTCAGCAATTTGTTTTTCGAGGCTTTTTATCTTTGCTCCATCATTATTATGCGCCTTTAGGGCAGCCTCTTTTTGAACCAGTTTTTGTTTGAGATCATCCAACATCTTATCGAGGCTTTTGTTTTTCTCATTTAGCAAGGTGAGCTCTTTGTTGTTTTTATCGATCTGCTTGTCGAGCGAGAGTTTTTCCGAAAGAAGTTTCTCGGTTTTGAGTTTGGCGTCACTCAGATAGTCCTGCAATGATTTGTTCGACCTTTGCATCACGCCAATACCTATCAGCGCAGCAATCAGAAAAATAGTCGCTGTGGCGGCTATAATTTGTTCTTTTTTGAATTTTGTTTTCATCTTCGTTAAAATTTAATTGTTGTGAATAATTGCTGCAAAGGTGGAGCAGCCACATTAAAACGGCATTAAAATGAGATTAAAATTCGATTAAAATTTATCGAAGTCTTTAAACAGAGCAAAAAGTGTGGCTGATAAATCTGGAATCTGGAATTTCCCCCGCCGTCTCTTTTACAAATTTTTAAAGTCAGCAGATGTTCTGATTTTTATACTTTTGATCTTCTGTTTCAGTCAACAATCATTAAAACCTGAACAATGAAACACCTGCTACTACTGATTCTGTCAACGCTGCTGCTCACCATGGTTTTTTTGGCGTGCAATCAGCAAAGCCAAAAGGAGGCTGGTGCCAATAGTCTGGCGATGGACGACAGCCTGAATCCGGATGATCTGCACCGCCGCACTTTCGATTATTTTTGGGAAACCGTCGACAGCGTGAGCGGCCTCACTCCCGATCGCTGGCCCACCGAATCGTTTTCGAGCATTGCTGCCATGGGTTTTGGATTCACGGCTTACATCACCGGCGTCGAAAACAACTACATAACCCGACAGCAAGCCGCCGAACGCGTACTTAAAACCCTCCGCTTTATCATGAATCTGCCTATGGGCGATGCCACCACAGGCGTGGCCGGCTACAAAGGCTTTTTTTACCATTTCCTGGATATGCGCACCGGCCTGCGTTATAAGCAGGTGGAACTGTCAACCATCGATACCGGGTTGCTCATGGCCGGCATACTTTCGTGCTACGAATATTTTGATGGCGCCGACAGCACCGAAGCGGAAATACGCCAGCTCGCCGACAGCCTCTACCGCCGCGTGGAGTGGGATTGGTTTCTCAACGACAACCAGTTGTTGTCGATGGGCTGGCATCCCGAAACCAAAAAATTTCTGGATGCCCAATGGAACGGTTACAACGAGGCCATGATCCTGAACATTCTGGCGCTGGGTTCACCTACCCATTCCATCCCTGCTGTGGTGTGGGAAAATTGGACAGCAACCTATCTGTGGGCCGATTACCAGGGTTTTGCGCATGTAAACTTCGGTCCCCTTTTCGGACATCAGTATTCGCATATGTACATCGACTTCCGCGGCATACACGATGCCTACATGCAGGCGCGCGGCATCGACTATTTCGAAAACTCGCGCCGCGCCACCCTGGCCAACCGTGCTTATTGCATCCAAAACCCCACAGGATTTGCCGGTTACGGCAAAGACATCTGGGGGCTTACCGCCTGCGACGGCCCTGGCCATAAACGACAGCGGATAGGTGGCAACACCATCGAGTTTATGGGCTACCGGGCGCGTGGCGCTGCCGCCGATTATCTGGTGGATGATGGCACCATAACCCCTACCGCTGCCGGCGGCAGCATCCCGTTTGCTCCCGCTGTCTGCCTGTCCGCTTTAAGCGAAATGTACCAGCGCTATGGCAAACGGCTTTATGATCGCTATGGTTTTAAAGATGCTTTTAATCTTACTTTTGTTGATGATAAAAATCCCGATGGCTGGTTTGATGAGGATTACATCGGCATCGACCAGGGAGCCATCCTCATCATGCTCGAAAATCATCGCACTGAGCTGATCTGGGAATTGATGAAACGAAACAAATATATCCGGGAAGGTTTGCAAAAAGCCGGCTTCAGCGGAGGCTGGCTGGAGAAGGAGGAATAATAAAATGTTTTTTATTAAATGGAAAAATGATTCAAATTCTGGATATGACACAAAAATCGTGTGGCCATAATTTCACTAACCCCGGCCTTCAGGCCGGGGGTTGGGCAAAAATATTTCAGTGGGCTTTAGCCCAATTAATAAATAATATCATAGCCATTAATTTTAACAGGTTCAACATAATCACTTAAAAATTAGAAATATGAAATCAAAACTTCTACTGTTATTGATGCTCATTGCCGGCTTCACCAGTGCCTGGGCACAGCAAAAAACTGTGACCGGAACGGTGACCGACAACGCCGACGGCACTACCCTGCCGGGAGTAAATGTGCTGATACAAGGCACCTTTACCGGAACGGTCACCGACGTGAACGGCTTCTACACTATTCAGGCTGCCCCCGACGATGTGTTGGAATTTTCGTTTATCGGCTACGAAAAGCAAGAGCAGCTTGTCGGCAGCCAGTCAGTAATTAATGTTGCCTTATCTCCGGTCACCACCTTTCTCGACGAGGTGATTGTGGTAGGCTACGGCCAGTTGCTCAAGAGCCAGGTGGTGGGTGCCATCACCAAAGTGGATGGCGGGAAAATAGCGCGCGAGCCGGTGCTGACGGCTGCACAGGCGTTGCAGGGAAAAAGTGCAGGTGTACAGGTAATCTCCACCGGTAAGCCTGGCGACCAGCCCCAGGTACGCGTGCGCGGCATCACCTCGGTAACTGCCGACGGCAACCCCATTTATGTGGTGGACGGCATGATTACTACCGACATTACAAACATCAACAACTCCGACATCCAATCGATGGAGGTGCTTAAAGATGCCGCCTCTCAAGCCATCTACGGAAGCCGCGCTGGCAACGGTGTAATATTAATTACCACCAAGTCAGGCAAAGCCGGCAAAATGAAAGTGAATTTCGACAGCTACGTTGGCTTTCGCCAAATGACCAACAAAGTGAAAATGGCTGACGCAAATCTTTATGCCAACTACACCAACGAAGCCCGCGCCTACGACGGACAGAATCCGCTGTTTGACCCCGACACCTTAAAATACAATACCGACTGGTTTGATGAGGTGAGCCGCTCCGGGCTGATGAACAACTACAACCTGAGCATCAGCGGCGGCTCCGACAAAATAACCTATTACTTCAGCGCCGGATATTTTGTGGATAACGGCATCATCGAAGGTAACGACTATTCGCGGTATGTTTTTAGGCTGGCCAACGATTTTAAACCTGCCGACTTTATCAAGTTGGGCTACAACCTGAACATCAACGTATCGAAAAACGACAACAAACCCAACGTTTTCGACGATGCCTACCGCATGGCGCCAACGGCTCCGGTGCAATACCCCAACGGCGACTGGGGCTATCTGCAGGCGCTGAGCGTAGCCAACCCAGTGGCACAGCTGCATTATACCAACGACATTTTTAAACAGCAACGTTTGCTCGGGAATGTTTACGCCGAATTGAAACCTGTGGATGGCCTCACCCTTCGCAGCAGCTTCAACTTCGATCGTTATAACAACGACGGCACCAACTACCTACCCGAATATTTTATCTGGAGCGGACAAAAAAACGATATCTCCGATCTTACCATCTCTACGGGCAAAGGGTTTTATTGGATTTTCGACAACAATGTCAATTACACCAAAACTTTTGCACTCCGGCATCAAATAAATGTAACCGCTGGTTATTCTGCTGAGCAGGACAAGTACAGCTCGTTGTATGGCAACGTAAAAGATGTGCCCGACCAAAGCAACCTCTGGTACATCGGGCAGGGCGACCTGACCACCGCCACCAGCGGCAGTTCCGGAAATCTATATACCCGCGCCGCTGTGTATGGCCGCGCTACTTACACTTTCAGCAGCCGCTATACTTTGAGCGGGTCGCTGCGCCGCGATGGCTCCAGCAACTTCCCTGTCAACGAAAAGTGGGGAACTTTCTGGTCGGCAGGAGCTACCTGGATTGTTACACAGGAATCGTTTATGGAAAACCAAACTTTTTTTGATGAAATAAAACTGCGCGGAAGCTATGGCAAAATCGGGCAGGACAACATCCGCAACCTGGGCGTGCTCACCGGTGTTACCATCCTTAGTAACTACTACGCCTTTGGCGGACAAAGCGGCACGCCACAACAAGCCATCACTTTCGATCAGATAAAAGATGCACAGGCTACCTGGGAGCCCACCACCGGATATGATATAGGATTGGAGTTTCTCATCCTCAATCGTCGTTTGCGTGGAGACATAGGCTATTACAACAAACTCTCCAACAATTACGTGAGTATTACCCTGCCTTCAGCCGTTGGCGACGCCGATCGTACTGTGTTTTCGCAGGCTGCCGACGTGCGCAACAAAGGTGTAGAAATTGCCCTAAACTGGAACGACAAAATCGCCGATGACTTCACCTATTTCGTTGGTGGCAACATCACCTTTAATAACAATAATGTAGAATCGGTTGACGGAAACCTGCAGCTCCGTGGCGGAAGCCTGGGCAATGGCGAGATAGTAACCTACACCGTAGAAGGCGAGCCTATCGGCAGCTTTTGGGTATATCAAACAGAAGGTATCTACCGCACGCAGGAAGAGATAGACGCTACACCACACTTTACAGGCACCAAGCCCGGCGACCTTATCTACGCCGACGTAAACGGCGACGGAACCCTGAGCGAGCTCGACCGCGTGTTTGCCGGAAGTTATCAGCCTAAATTTTATTACGGCATCAGTGCGGGTATCAACTGGAAGCAGCTCGACTTTTCGGTGGATTGCTATGGCAACGGCGGCAACAAGGTTTATAATGGTAAAAAAGGATTGCGTTTTGGCAACGACAATATCGAAGAAGAGCGCGCTGCCAACCGCTGGAGCCCCGACAATCCCAACGGAACCGAACCCCGCGCCTCCAACAGTATTCCCAAGCCATCGACCTATTTTGTTGAGTCGGGATCGTTTTTCCGCATCAACAACGTAACGCTGGGCTACACCCTGCCGCTCACCAAATGGAAAATGAACAGTTTGCGGTTTTATGTCACGGCCCAAAATCCTGTCATCTTCACCAATTATTCAGGCTTTACGCCCGAACTGCCCGGCTCCAACACCAGCAGTGGTATCGAGCTGAACATCTATCCCGTCACTTCTGCATATTTATTTGGTATCAACGTTCAATTTTAAATTGTAAAAATCATGAAAAAATATATTCGTTTCATCATCGTCCTTGTGGCAACCGCTTTAGTGATGGGTGCCTGCGACAAAGATTGGCTCGACCCCGCACCGGAAAATCAGCTTGTGACTTCCGATTCTACTTTTGCCGATCCGGCCAATGCCACACGTTTTGTTAATGCCTGCTACGCCAACCTCCTCACCTGGGAGCAAAGCGCTTTTTCGTGGATGGGCGTGGCCAGCATCACCTCCGACGACGCCGACAAAGGCAGCGATCCCGGCGACCTGGGCGCCGACAAAGACCAAATGGACGCCATCACCTACACACCTACCACCATCTCGGTAACGGAAGTGTGGAAAGGCAATTTCCAGGGCGTCAGCAATTGCAACCAGGCGCTGGCCAATGTTCCCAAATTCGATATCCCGCAAGATTTGAAAAACCGCCTGATGGCTGAAGCCAAATTTCTGCGCGCTTATTATTATTTCAACCTGGTGCGCACCTATGGCGCAGTGCCTGTGCTGGATCAGGTAATCGACGCTGACAATCCTGCCGACATCAATAAAGCCAACACACGCGTACCTGTAGAAGAGGTATATGCCTTTATCGAACAAAACCTCAACGAGGCCATTGCCGTGCTTCCGGTGAGTTACCCGGCACCGGAGCTGGGACGTGCCACCAAAGGAGCTGCTATCGCACTGCTGGCAAAAGTGAGCATGTACCAAAAGAAATGGCAGCAGGCTTTCGATCTCACCAACCAAATCATCAATGGCGAAGTGGGCAACTATGGCCTGGTGCCCGACTATGCCACCATCTGGCGCGAAGTGGGCGAAAACAGCATAGAGTCGCTTTTCGAAATTCAGGCGCGCGCCGGAATTCCCATAGCTGCCGTGCAGCAATATTGTTCACCGCAAGGCATCCGTGGCGGAAAATTTTCATTTGTCGGTAATAATGGCCGCGACACCTCCGCCTTTACGGGATGGGGTTTTAATACGCCATCACTCGACCTTTTCAACAGCTACGAGCCCGGCGACCTGCGCCGCAAAGCTACCATCATGTCGATTGGCGATACACTATTCGACAACGTCATCATCGATACCGCTGCCAACCCCCGCTATAATTACAAAGCCTACGTAAGCAAATATGAAGAAAGCTGGACCGGCAACGACGACCGCACCAATAAGAATGTACGCCTTCTTCGTATGGGTGAGATTTATCTCATCAATGCCGAAGCCGCCAATGAACTTGGCAACACAGCCAAAGCCATTGCCTCGCTCAACGCAGTGCGCAATCGTGCCGGACTGGGCGATACACAAGCCGCCGGACACGAAGAACTGCGGCAGGCTATCTGGCGCGAACGCCGCTTTGAACTGGCCATGGAATACGACCGTTTCTACGATTTGGTGCGGCAGGGCAGAGCCGGCCAGGTGCTCCGTGCGCATGGTAAAAATTTCGTGGATGGTAAAAATGAACTCTTCCCAATCCCGCAAAGCGAAATTTACGCCAGCGGCGGTAAACTTACCCAGAATCCAGGATATTGATAAGTACCTAAAGGAAATAAACAATTTTGAAAATTGTAATGAACAACGTCCGGAGTTCGGATTTTCATCAGCTTTTTCCATTTAGGAGATATTAGATTGTTGAAAATCAAAATTCCGGGCTTTCATTCTGAAAATAAATAACTGCTGGCGCCCAAAATGGACGCCAGCTTCACTAAAAATATTTTAACCATGAATAAGAAGATTTTATTAATTCTCCTGGCCTTATCCATGAGTTCTTTTCATCAGGTGGCTGCGCAAAAGATCAATGATGACAATACGGCAATCGAAAGCAAGATAGACGCACTGTTGCAGCAAATGACGCTGGAAGAAAAAATTGGGCAAATGACGCTCTACACCAGCGATTGGGACGTAACCGGCCCCACCATGCGCAGCGGCTATCGCAAAGATATCGAAGCCGGAAAGGTAGGCGCTATCTTTAATGCATACAGCGTGGACTACGTCAGAGAACTACAGAGCATTGCTGTAGAGAATACGCGGTTGAAAATACCGCTGATGTTTGGCTACGACGTGATCCATGGCCACCGCACCATTTTTCCCATGCCATTGGCGCAAGCCGCCACCTGGAATATGGAAGCCATCGAACATTCCGAGCGCATCGCGGCCACCGAAGCCACTGCCGAAGGCCTCAACTGGACATTCACGCCAATGGTGGACGTTGCGCGCGACCCACGCTGGGGACGCATCATGGAAGGTGCCGGCGAAGATACCTACCTCACCAGCCGCATTGCAGTGGCTCGGGTCAAAGGCTTTCAGGGTGATAACCTCGCCGCTGATAACACAATGGTAGCTTGCGCAAAACATTATGCCGCTTATGGAGCTGCCCTCGCCGGCCGCGACTACAACACGGTGGATGTGTCGGACAGGGTATTGCGCGAAACCTACCTGCCGCCCTTCAAGGCGTGCGTGGATGCAGGCGTGGGTACTTTTATGACCAGCTTCAACGAAGTGGACGGAATTCCTGCCACCGGCAACGAATATCTGTTGCGCGAAATCCTGAAAAAGGAGTGGGATTTTGATGGCTTCGTTGTAACCGATTACACTTCTATAGCCGAGATGGTTCCCCACGGAATCGTGGCCGACAACAAAGAGGCCGGCGAACTGGCTGTAAATGCCGGGGTGGATATGGACATGCAAAGCGGCATTTTCAACGACTACCTGGCACAATCGGTCAAAGAAGGAAAAGTAAAAATTTCGGATATCGATGATGCCGTCAGGCGCATTTTGCGCATTAAGATGATGCTGGGATTGTTTGACGATCCTTACAAATATTGCGACAAGCAACGACAGGATACGCTGATTTACCATCCTGAGCATCTGGCGTTTGCCCGTGCGTTTGCTGCCGAAAGCATGATACTGCTCAAAAATCAAAACCAGACATTGCCTTTATCCAAACAAACAAGCACCATTGCAGTGATCGGGCCATTGGCCGACAGCAAAAAAGATATGATTGGCGCCTGGTCGGCGGCTGGCGATTTTAACAAGAGTGTGACGGTGCTGGAAGGTATCAAAGCAAAACTGCCGACACAACGCGTGGTTTTTGCGCGCGGCTGTGAAGTTGATGGCGACGACCGCTCAGGATTTGACGAAGCAGTTACATTGGCCAGACGCTCCGACGCTGTGGTTTTGGTAATAGGCGAAACAAAAGAGATGTCGGGCGAAGCTGCCAGTCGCTCAGAAATCACTGTGCCCGGTGTGCAGCAGCAGTTGGCCGAAGCGCTTATCGCAACAGGAAAACCAGTGGTGGTGGTGCTGATGAATGGCCGCCCGCTCGACCTCTCGTGGCTCGATGCCCATGCGCCTGCAATTCTCGAAGCCTGGTTCCCCGGCACACAAGCCGGACATGCTGTGGCCGATGTGCTCTTTGGCGACTACAACCCTTCGGGAAAACTCACGGTGAGTTTCCCGCGCAACCTGGGGCAGGTGCCCATTTTTTATAATAATAAAAATACCGGTCGTCCCATGTCGGCTGATAAATACACCAGCAAATATCTCGATGTTGCCAATACACCGCTCTATCCTTTTGGCTACGGCCTTAGCTACACCACATTTCAATACGATAATCTGAAAATTTCATCGCCGACGCTCACAAACAACCAAAAGATTGAAGTATCAGTAGAGGTGACAAATACCGGAAAAATGGCAGGCCACGAGGTGGTGCAGCTTTACGTGCGCGATTTGGTGGGCAGCGTTACCCGGCCGGTAAAAGAGCTGAAAGATTTCCGCAAAATTTATCTTGAACCCGGCGCGCAATCTGTTGTTACTTTCGGGATAACTCCTGCAACACTAAGGTTCCTCACCCGCGACATGCAATGGGCTGCTGAGCCAGGCGAGTTTGAGGTTTTTGTAGGAACGGATTCAGGCACAACTCAATCTGTGCGCTTCAGCTATTCACCGTGATCTTAAAAATCATGGCTCTGATTGTAGCCAGGCTGATCACTATCCCCGGCCTTTAGGCCGGGGTAAAAGACAAAAATATTTCAATGGGCTTTAGCCCAAATAAATAGAATGTAGGCTGAGTGCAGGTAAAGATGCTGATGTATTAGTATGCGGGCTAAAGCCCGCCGGTTCCTTACATGGCCATCTGACCCCGCCCTGAAGGGCAGGGTTATTGAAGTGCTGCAGATGAGCCACGCTCAATAAATAATATCAAAACCAAAATCACTAATCATGAACATTTTAATTTTAAAAAATAAAATTGTATTTCTTTTAATAATGATCATAACCACAGGTCTGGGCAAAGTAGAAGCTCAGACTTGGTTTTATTTTCAGGACAGCCCTGATGAGGCGTTTTATGACTTTAGCTGGCTTTGGGTAAATGCGCCCAGCATGTTGGAAGTTGCCGGTGCCGACGAGCATCGTTTCCCGGTGGAAAATGATGTGCCGGCGCAGCAGGGTGTCAATTCGCTGCGTCTTACGTGGAGTTCCAATGCCGGCGGCAACTGGCAGGCCATCGCTGCCGGACTCAACTGGACGGCCAACAATGTGGCTGATGCCGACACGTTGCTCTTCTTTCTGCGTAGCCCGGTAGTTTTCGATATTGAAAACCTGCCGGCAATTTTTATGGAAGATGCCAACAATCAACAAACAGTAAAAATTGCCATCAGCGAATACGCTGCTGCCATGCCTGCTAACGAATGGAAAAGGATCACCATTCCGATGGCGCCGTTTCATGCTTCATCGGGTGTAAATTTCGAAGCGATCAAAACCATTGGCTTTGCGCAACTATCCGCCGACGGCCAAAGCCACACTTTGTTTGTGGATGATATGCGCATCTTCAAAGGCGACGGAACTTCGCCACCTGTGGCAGCTCCACAGGGACTGGCTGCCAAAGGCTACGACAGCCACGCGTATCTTACCTGGCAACCCAACACCGAAAGCAACCTGAACGGCTACGAAATATATCTTTCCACCGACAATGGCACCACCTTCGATAAGCGAGCCAACGTTGAGAAAACCGACACATCCTATACTGATTTCGTCAGAGCTTTGGGCACCAACCTGGGGCTACAATACAAAATTACCGCATTGAACGACGCCAACGAATCCTCTCCTTTTTCGGAAATGGTGCAAACGGGTACCTACGATATGGATGATGAGCAACTTATGGAAATGGTGCAGGAGGCAACGTTCCGTTACTTCTGGGATTTTGCCCACCCGGCCTCAGGTATGGCGCGTGAACGCAATACATCAGGTAATATAGTGACCAGTGGTGGCAGCGGCTTTGGCATCATGGCGCTGCTGGTGGGGATAGAACGCCAGTTTATCACCCGCCATCAGGGCATTGCGCGCATGAAGAAAATACTCACCTTCCTCGAAAACGCCGATCGCTTTCATGGCGTATGGCCGCATTGGCTCGATGGCAACACGGGCAAGGTGATTCCTTTCAGCGAGCTTGATAATGGCGGCGACCTGGTGGAGACGGCTTTTCTGGTGCAGGGACTGCTGGCAGCACGGCAGTACTTTAACCAGACAAATGCTGACGAGCAATCCATTGCCGAGCGCATTACGCAGCTTTGGGAAACCGTAGAATGGGACTGGTACCGCCGCAACGACGGGAATTTCCTTTACTGGCACTGGTCGCCCAACCACCAGTGGGCAATCAACATGCAGGTTCGCGGCCCCAACGAAGCTGCCATCGTGTATCTGCTGGCCATCGCCTCGCCAACACATGGCGTACCGGCCTCGCTGTGGCACGACGGCTGGGCGTCGTCGACAAATTATGTTAATGGAGATTCGTTTTATGGATATAAATTATGGGTGGGATGGGATTACGGCGGTCCGCTTTTTTTTGCTCACTATTCCTATCTGGGCTTCGATCCGCGCAACAAAAAAGATGCTTACGCCAATTATTTCCTCAACAACCGCAACCACACCCTGATCAACCGCGCCTACTGCATTGCCAACCCAAAAAACTTTGAAGGCTATTCGGCTGTTTCGTGGGGACTTACCGCCAGCGACGATCCGTGGGGCTACATGGTACACGAGCCGGTTGGCACGCGCGACAACGGAACCATTACCCCTAGCGCAGCTTTGTCGTCGATGCCCTACACGCCCGACGAATCTATGGCGGCACTCAAACATTTTTATCGCACACTGGGCGGCAAAATCTGGGGCAACATGGGCTTTGCCGACGCCTTCAACCCCGAAGCCGATTGGTACGCCACCTCTTACCTGGCCATCGACCAGGGGCCTATTATTATTATGATCGAAAATCATCGGTCTCAACTGCTGTGGAATAATTTTATGGCCAACCCCGAAATGCAACCCGCTCTCGATGCCATCGGTTTTGTGTATGACCCACAATCCATTCTCGAACCAGGTGCAGGCACAATAGCGCTTTCCGTTTCTCCCGTTCCCGCAACGGATTACCTGACAATAGGTTTTATGCTGGATAAACCGCAACAGGTCATCGTTGAAATGCACAGCCTGACCGGCCAGCAGGTTCTGGTACCAAATACAGCCGGTAAACTTTCGCAAGGAAAACAATCTCTTCAGATCGACGTCAGAGGAATCCCATCAGGAGTTTATCTTTTGCATTTAAAAACGGAAAATGGTTTTGGTGTAGAAAAGGCGGTGGTGAAATAAAAGGCGCGGGGCGCAGGGCGCAAGGAGCAAGGCGCGGGGCGCAAGGAGCAAGGAGCAGGGTGCAGAACGCAGAGCGCCGGGCGCAAAGATTATCGGGGAACTTCGTAGCCCAGGCATTCATGCCTGGGATTATCGGGGAATTCCATCGCTCTGGCATTTGCGCCTGGGGTTATCTGGGGAATCCGTAGCCCAGGCATTCATGTCCGTAGCCCAGGCATTTATGCCTGGGATTGAAATGGCGGGGGAAAAAACAAAAAAAACCTGCCGCTCTTTTCAGAGGGCAGGTTTTCCTTAAAACAATAAAAATAAAATGAAAAACCAATTAATTATTCTTTAACGAATTTAGCAGTGTATTGCTTGTTGTTCTTGTCGCGCATTACCACCATGTAGATGCCTCGGGGCAGATCGGAGGTGGAGAAGCTAAATGTGCCGGCGCTGACATTGTTAAAGACAGCCTGCTGTTGTCCGAGCAAATTATAAACGCCAATGCTTTGTGCATTGTTGTCGAGGTCGATGTACAACGCACTGGTAGTCGGGTTGGGATAAACTGCCAGCGAGCTGTTTTTTACCGGGTTGAAGATAAAAGTGTCGCCAAAAGCAGTTGAATCGTTGTTGATGCGAATGTTGTCGAAATAGATCACCTGCAGTTCAGGAGCAGTAAAAGGATCTTCGAAGTCGGGCATGAAAGCAATCACCGGATAGGTTCCGGTCATTGTGTCAAATTTAAAAACCATATCCACCCATGTATCCACTTTGGTTTGTTCGTTGCTGCTAACCAATTCGAGGGTGCCTGAGGGGCCGCCTTCGAGTTTGAATTTCACAGGGCTGATGCGTGGTTTCCATACCATAACGTGTACATATTTGAAGGTAGTAACATCGACGGCCGGATCTACATTAGCCCAGAAGCCACCCCAGGGCTGGCCATCCTCATCCATACCGCGACGGTTGAATTTCATCACTTTTGCTGACGTATTAATGCCACTTGGATCGGGATTGTCGATAACCTCGAAGGTTTCTGAAACCGGATGTAGTTCTTCGTTGTCCCAATCGCCATTGCCCATCACGTGCAAAGTTAGCGGACCAGTGGTACCATCTTCAAAATCGACAATCATCATTTCTTCTGCAACTGCTCCCCATGAATCGGCGATAGTTACGTCACCACTAATGGTAACCATGCGATTATCTCCACCGGCCCATTCGCCGTTATCCCATGATGCTTCGCCATTGATCACCCTGAAATATTTGTATTCATAATCACCATTGGGAATAGTAACTGTAAGGATGTAAACCATCGAGCCTTCTGTCTCTGGCATCATTTTCATGTTGGGGGTCTCGCCGGGCATAACCCACCCTTTGGGGTAATTGATGTTTCCGGCCATGAAAATCTCGTCAGTTGCGGGGTCAAAGACTTCTGCAGCGGTCATATCTACTTTAAAAGTAACTACCGCTGGTTTTTCGCCATATACGTCATTCATTACAGTTTCTTCGGTGACGTAGATGTGGCGGTTTGGATCACCAGCCCATTCGGTGCCGTCCCAGCCAGCTACCATTGTAGTAGCATATTTGTATTGGATTTCCATGGGTTCAGCCACGTTAGCCGTGATGGTGTAAATCATTGGATCAGCAGCTGTGGGGGTAAGTTTCAGGTCAGCATTGGAGCCTGGCTCGGGCCAGCCCCATGGGTTACCGGTAACATAAACATCGTGTGTGGCCGGATCAAAATCAGCCACGCCGTTCATGTCCACATTCATTGTGACGTCGAATTGTGCCATTACACTTCCAAAAAGGAAGATTGAAAGAGCGAAAAGTACTAGTTTTCTCATAATAAAAAAGTTTTGATGAATAATTTTAAAAAATAAGTTTTGAAGTTTGTTCAAAAGCAAAATTAAGATAAATTCTACATGTGAAAGTAAAAATAAATTCTTTTTAAGATTAAACCGCCAGAAACCCGCCAAAGGACGACTGAAAAATCTATATCCTTAAAAACGCAAAAAACAATAGTAAGTTGCAAATTAATGAATTGCGCAATGCAACATGGCAGGAAGTTTATATAATCCCACAACAAAATTTCAAGATGAAGTTTTTATTAATTTTGCAACCTAATTTAATCTGTTACAGAATACGATTATCAAGTAAAACTAAATAAAAATGAGAACTAATTAAACGTTGAATTATGGGAAAACATCTAACAGCCACAATGATTTTGCTTTTGTCGATGCTCGTATTCGGGTTTTCGGCGGGCTATGCTCAAACTGGTGTAGTGCGGGGCGTTGTAACCGATGCCAAAGAAGGCGGCACCCTCCCCGGAGCTGCAGTGCAGGTGAAAGGAACGCTGGAGGGTACCGTTACCGACATCGACGGTAACTACAGCATTACTATTTCACCAAATGCCACACTGGTATTTTCTTTTATCGGCTACGAATCGCAGGAAGTATTGGTACAGCCCAACACTACTGCGAATGTAGCGCTGCTGCAACAAAACACCTATCTTGAAGAACTGGTAGTAATCGGCTACGGCGTGCAAAAACGCGATGACGCTACGGGCTCAGTTACCGCGGTGGGCAGCAAAGACTTTAACCGCGGCACACTCACCACACCCACCGAACTGGTTTCGGGTAAAATTGCCGGTGTACAGATTACCAGTGGCGGCGGCGCCCCCGGCGAGGGTGCTACCATACGCATCAGAGGCGGCTCGTCGCTAAGAGCCAGCAACGACCCGTTGTTTGTTATCGACGGTGTGCCGGTGGATAACGACGGCATCTCCGGGATGCGCAACCCGCTGAACACCATCAACCCCAACGACATCGAAACCTTCACGGTGCTAAAAGATGCTTCGGCTACTGCCATCTACGGCTCGCGCGCCTCCAACGGGGTTATCATTATTACCACCAAAAAAGGCAAAGAAGGAAAACCCTTGTCGGTAACTTATAGTGGTAATTTCGGAATTTCGACACCCATCAAAACCATTGATGTACTGGATGCTGATGTGTTCAGAAAAGAAGTGCAGGATAGATATCCCAACCAGGCAGGATTGCTTGGCACAGCCAACACCGACTGGCAAAAAGAGATCTATCAGAATGCTTTTAGCATGGATCACAACCTGAGCATCTCGGGCGCCTACAAGGTTTTACCCTATCGCCTCTCGATAGGTTACACCGATCAGGATGGTATCCTGAAAACCGACAATCTGAAACGTACTACCGCCAGCGTTGCGCTGAATCCTACTTTGTTCGACGGACATCTGAAGATTGATGTTAATGCCAAGTACATGAACATCAAGAATCAATTTGGTAACCGCGATGCTATCGGCGCTGCGTTGCAATACGACCCAAGCAAACCCATAGAAGACGGAACCCTTTACAATCCCTATTATCTTAATGATGTGAATGGCGATGGATCTCCCGACACGGTGCGGATGCCAATAACCGACTTTGGCGGCTACTATGCATGGGTACAGCCCGGCGGAACCGACATCCCGGTAGAACAGGGATCGAGCAATCCGGTGGCGCTGCTCAACATGCGCGACGACCAGTCGACCGTCAACCGCTTCATCGGAAACATCCAAATGGATTATAAAATGCACTTCCTCCCTGAGTTGCGTGCCAACCTGAACCTGGGCTACGACTACTCGAAAGCTGAAGGCGACAACATTACCCCCGACTATGCTCCCTGGTCGTACGACGCGCTGAATGGTGGCGGCAACTGGAGTGCTTACGATCAGGAAAAGAAAAACGAACTGCTGGAGTTTTACCTGAATTATGTAAAAGCCGTCAAAAGCATCGAAAGCCGTTTTGATGTGATGGCTGGTTATTCGTGGCAACATTTCTATCGCAGCAACTCCTCATTAAACAGTAACTATTCCCGTCAGTTTACACTTGACTCTATCCGTCCGGGCAACTACCAGAAAAATTTCTATGGCGACTACATGCGTACCTACAACATCAAATCGGATGATAATCCTACCGAAAGTTATCTGTTATCTTTCTTCGGACGTTTCAACTACACCTTTAAAGAGCGGTATCTGCTTACCTTCACCCTTCGTAATGACGGCAGCTCGCGCTTCTCTCCCGACACCCGCTGGGGCTTGTTCCCATCGGCAGCTTTTGCGTGGCAGATCATCGAAGAGCCTTTTATGGCCGGCGTTAATATGTCGCAACTGAAATTCAGAGCAGGCTACGGTGTAACCGGTCAGCAAAACATTACCGATAATGACTATCCGTATTTGCCTCGTTATACACTCAGCGACCAGTTTGCGCAGTATCAGATTGGCAACCAGTTTTATTACACTCTGCGTCCTGAAGGATACGACTACAATATCAAATGGGAAGAGACCACTACCCTTAACTTCGGCTTCGACTTTGGCTTTGCCAACGACCGGATTTATGGATCGTTGGATTATTACAACCGCAAAACTTCTGACCTGATCAACTTTATCGCCGTACCGGCTGGTACCAACCTTAGCAATTATATCCTCACCAATGTAGGGGATCTTAAAAACGAAGGTTTTGAATTTACCATTGTTACCCGTCCAGTTTCTACCGACAAGATATTCTGGGAACTTGGCTTTAATGCCACCTACAACCAAAACGAGATCACAAAACTTACTGCCACCGACGACCCGAGTTACACCGGAATAGATGTAGGTGGTATCTCCGGCGGTGTGGGTAACTTCATCCAGAAACATGCTGTAGGTCAGTCGGCCAACACCTACTTTGTTTTTGAACAGGTTTATGGTACCGACGGCAAGCCGCTGCAAGGTATTTATGTCGACAGAAATGGCGATGGCGAAATTACCGATGCCGACCGCTATTACTACAAAGACCCGGCAGCCAATTTCTATTTCGGGATCAACTCATCAGTATCCTACAAAAACTGGGACTTCGCATTCTCGGGACGCGCCAACTTTGGTAACTATGTGTACGACAACGTGAACAGCGAAAATGCTGTTTATGAGCGGCTCTACCGCCCCGAAGGTCCCTACCTGGGCAACATCACCGATAAGGTGTATGAAACCAACTTTGTAAATCCACAGTTTCTTTCCGATTATTACATCCAGGATGCCTCGTTCTTTAGGATGGACAATATGTCGTTGAGCTATTTCTTCCCGGATGCTATCAAAAAATTCGCCAGCCTGCGTCTTACCGCAACCGTTACCAACGTGTTTACCATCACCCAGTACGACGGCATCGACCCGGAGATTTCTGGTGGTATCGACAATCGGTTGTATCCGCGTCCCCGGACCTACTTGCTTGGCTTAACTCTTCAGTTCTAATTTTTAAATTTTAGTAATTATGAAAAAATTCGCAAATATATTTTTGATTGTAGCAGGGCTGACCATCGCATTTAGCTCCTGCACCAAAGACCTCGATACTGTGCCTTTGGATAAAAAGGTTACCACCGCCGCCACAGTCTTCGAAAACCCTGAAGCCTACCTCCAGGTACTTGCCAAGCTCTATGCCGGCCTGGCAGTGAGCGGCCAGGAAGGCCCCGCCGGACAAGGCGACATCAGTGGCATCGACGAAGGCTTCGGACAATACCTGCGTGGCTATTGGTATCATCAGGAACTCCCTACCGACGAAGCTGTGATTGGCTGGAACGACCAAACCATCAAAGATTTCCACGGGCAGTCGTGGGGTGCCGGCGACGTATTTATCGCCGCCATGTATTACCGTATTTTTTATCAAATAGCAGTTTGTAACGAATACATCCGCGAAACTACCGACGCCAAGCTCGACGGACGCGGCGTTACCGGCGATCTGAAAGCACAGGTACAGACTTACCATGCTGAGGCACGTTTCCTGCGAGCACTTAGTTATTCGCATGCAATGGATTTGTTTGCCAACGTTCCCTTCGTTACCGAAGACGACGTGGTAGGATTATTCTTCCCGCCGCAGATCCAGCGCGCCGAACTTTTCAACTATGTGGAGTCGGAGCTGAAAGAGATCGAAGGTCAGCTCCTCGAGCCGCACACTGTGTATGCCCGTGCCGACAAAGCTGCTGCCTGGACGCTGCTTGCCAAGAACTATCTGAATGCTGAAGTTTATACCGGTATGGCCCGCTACGGCGAATGTGCTACTTACGCTCAGAAAGTTATCGACGCAGGCTATCAGCTTGCGCCTGTGTATGCAAATCTTTTTCTGGCCGACAACGACCAAAACAACCCGGAGCAGATATTCTCGATTGCCTTTGATGGCATCAACACCCGCACCTATGGCGGCACCAACTTCATCATCCATGCTGCTGTTGGCGGCTCGATGAATCCAAGCGACTTTGGTGTTGGCGGCGGATGGGGCGGTATCCGTACTACCAGCGCGTTCGTCAATAAATTCTCTGATGCCTCAGGAAATACCGACCGCCGGGCTATGTTTCATACCGATGGCCAAAACCTGGAGATCATCAACATTGGCGAATTTACGGATGGCTATGCCATTACCAAATTCAAAAACGTAACTTCCACCGGCAGTGCCGGCAAAGACATCGACTACCCCGATACTGATTTCCCGTTGTTCCGTCTGGCCGACGTCTATCTGATGTATGCCGAGGCTGCCGTTCGTGGCGCTGCTGATATGGGCATGGCTGTTACTTACGTAAATAAGGTGAGAGAAAGAGCCTACAACGGCACTTCGGGCAACATCAGCGCCGGCGATCTCACTCTGGATTTCATCCTCGATGAGCGCGGTCGCGAACTGTATTGGGAGTGCCACCGCCGTACCGACCTGGTGCGTCACAACAAGCTCACCAGCGCCGAATATGTTTGGCCCTGGAAAGGTGGTGCACCACAGGGTGTGGCTACCGCCGGCAAGTACCGGATTTTCCCGTTGCCCACTGCCGACGTCAACGCCAATCCGAATCTTCAACAAAACACAGGTTATTAATTTCTAAATCAATTAAAAATATGAAAAAGATAACATTCATTCTTTTTGCAATCGTAGGTATCGGACTGCTCTTCTCCTGCGAAAAACAGGATAGCGAGCCGGTTCTGGATATGGGTAAAGCCACCGCTCCGGCGCTGACAATGCCAGAAGCTAACAGTACTATTGTCCTGATGAAAGACCAGGCCGACAGCATGATCATTTTTAAATGGACACCGGCAAGTTATAATCTCTCCGATTTGGAAAACACCAAATATACTGTGCAAATCGACTTAGCTGAAAGCAACTTTATGAACGTCATCGACTTGGGAACCACCACCACCACGATGCTTTCGATCAAACAAAGCAAGCTCAACAGCACCATGCTTAACCTCGGAGTCACTCCGGATTCAGTAGTAGGTGTTTCTGTAAGAGTTTCTTCGATTATTAATAACCAAAGCAAATACACCAGTACTGTTTCCGCTACATTCCCACTCAACGTCACTGCTTACTCTACCGTAGTAGAGGCTCCGCCTTTGTATCTTATTGGCGATGGCACTTCTGTTGGTTGGGATAATGCTGCTACCGATCTGCCATTTACTTATGATGACCAGGCTAAAGTTTACAAGATCGTGGCAACACTCGGCGCCAACCTTCTTATAAAGGCTATCGAAGTTCCCGGACAGTGGTGGCCACAATGGGGCACTGATGACAGTGGCACTTCCGAAAGTGGCCCGCTGGTTTATCGTCCTACCGATCCCGATCCCGACCCGGTAGCTATTCCTACTCCGGCAGAAGCTGGTGATTATCTGGTGACATTCGACCTGGTCAATAAGCAATATACTATCGTGCCTGCCAACGTTGCACCATCGATGCACATTGTAGGTGATGCTACCGATGCAGGTTGGGATGCTGCTGCTGCCATTCCTATGGTAAAGGTTTCTCCCGGTGTGTTTGAGCTTGTCACCAATCTTAGTGCAGATGCTACCGAAGGTTTCAAATTCCTGGTGAATCAGGGAGCCTGGGCGCCAATGTACGGCACCGTGGAAGGTGCCGACTTTGAAAGTGGTGAACTGGTATATCGCGAAACCGAAGGCGATCCCGATCCGAAGTCCATTCCGCCGCCATCGGCCACCGGCCAGTATCTTATTAAGATGAATACCATTACAATGACCTATACTGTGAATCCGCAGTAGTATCGAGGAAAATTTATTTCTTAATAAAAAAAAGCTGCTCATCTACCGGGCAGCTTTTTTTTATGTGTTGATTGCTGTTTTGAATTTGGATATTAGCTTTTATAGCTCTGATATTACTTATTGTTTGTAGCTCATCTGCAACATGTCAATAACCCCGGATGTCCGGGGTCAGATAGCCCGGTCAGAAACCTGCGGGCTTTAGCCCGCAAAATTTTTACATCAATATCTTTCCATGAACTCATCATAACATTTCTATTTATTTGGGCTAAAGCCCACTGAAGTGTTTTTGACTATTATCCCCGGCCTAAAGGCCGGGGTTAGTGATTAGATGGCCACAAAATTTTATATCAGAGCCGCTTTTATCCGAAATTTGTCATTTGCCCTGGGCAAGCAAACTGATTTGGTGTATTTTTGTTAAGACATTAGATTTGCAATCATTAAAAAAAACCGGACATGAAAATCATAAACCCTCTCTACGACAAAGCTTTTAAGTACCTGATGGAAAACACCAAATATGCCCGCAAAGTATTGTCGGTAATAATGGATGTGGAGGTGGAAGAGGTTTCGTTGGGCCAGCAGGAAACTACTTTCCCGGATGTGAAACGAAGCCTTACCTTGTTTCGGCTCGACTTTAAAGCGGTTATAAAAGAAGCCGATGGGAGCCGAAAAACGGTGCTCATCGAACTACAAAAATCAAAATATGCTACCGACATTCAACGCTTTCGGAATTATCTTGGCGCCAATTACATGGCCAGGCAAAAAGACCTGAGCAGTGTTGAAGAGCCCCCGCCCGAGTATTCGTCGGGCTATCCCATCATTACCATTTACATTTTGGGTTATAATCTCGACGATTTACCCTACATGGCTGTAACTGTAAATCGGGAGATAATCGATTCGGTGAGCAAGGAAAAAATTGAAGTCAGGAGTTTTTTCATCGATCACCTTACGCACCAGTCGCACATTATACAAGTACGGCGTTTGCCCGAACGACGACGGACGCGCCTGGAAAATTTTCTGATGTTGTTCAATCAGGCCTGGTGTACCGAGGAAAATTACATCATCGACCTACAGGAAATTCCTGAAGGATTTGCCGACATGGCTGAATACCTGCAACGTCCGCTGATGGATGAAACATTTCGCCGCACGCTGGAAGCTGAAGAAGAGATCGATACCATTTTTGATGCGCAGGAAGCAAAATATCTGAAAAAGATTGCAGAGGCAGAAGCAAGAGAAAAGAAAGCAAGGAAGAGTGAAAAACTGGAACGGAAGCAGAAAGAAACAGAGCGCAGACAGAAAGAAACAGAGCGCAGGCAGAAAGAATCTCTGGCATTAAAGCTGGCAACGTACATGAAGCAGAGTGGAGCAGACATCGAAGATATTATTAAAGAGACAGGATTAGCGGCTGAAACAATCATTGATTTGTAGGTAGCTTCTGCTGCACTATTCCACAATTACAATAAAAATTAATCATTGCAAAATATTACTTTTGCAGCCGATGAAAAATATAAGAAACTTCTGTATCATTGCCCATATCGACCACGGAAAAAGTACCCTGGCCGACCGATTGCTCGACCTCACACACACCATTGGTGAGCGTGATAAAAAAGAACAGGTGCTCGACAGCATGGATCTGGAGCGCGAACGCGGCATTACCATAAAAAGTCACGCCATACAAATGGTCTATAAGACCGATGATGGCGTCGACTATCTTTTTAACCTGATCGATACGCCCGGGCACGTGGACTTTTCGTATGAAGTATCCCGTTCCATTGCCGCCTGCGAAGGGGCTTTGCTCATCGTGGATGCTACCCAGGGTATTCAGGCACAAACCATCTCCAATCTTTATCTGGCCATCGACCACAACCTGGAGATCATACCGGTGCTCAACAAGATGGATCTGGAAGCTGCCATGCCCGAAGATGTTAAAGACCAGATAGTAGATCTGATCGGCTGCGATCGCGACGACATCATCGAAACCAGTGGCAAAACAGGATTCGGCGTCGAGCGCATTCTTGAAGCAATCGTGGAGCGTGTGCCGGCGCCCTCCGGCGACCCGAAGGCACCCCTTCAGGCGCTGATCTTTGATTCGGTGTATAATTCCTATCGCGGCATCATCGCCTACTTCCGCATCTTTAACGGTACGATACGAAAAAACGACTTTGTGAAATTTGTAGCTACCGGCAGAGAATACAATGCCGACGAGATTGGCGTGCTTTGTATGGGGCTTCAACCGCGCGAAACGATGGAGGCCGGCGATGTGGGCTATATCATCTCCGGCATTAAAAGCTCTAAAGAGGTGAAGGTGGGCGACACCATCACGCATGTGGACAACCCATGCGGCGAGATGATCTCCGGTTTTGAAAACGTGAAACCGATGGTCTTTGCCGGCATTTACCCGGTAGATGCCGACGACTACGAAGAGCTGCGTAACTCGATGGAAAAGCTGCAACTAAACGATGCCTCACTAACTTTTGAGCCTGAATCGTCGGCAGCACTGGGCTTTGGTTTCCGCTGCGGATTTCTCGGACTGCTGCATATGGAGATTGTGCAGGAGCGGCTCGACAGGGAGTTCGACATGGATGTAATTACAACGGTGCCCAACGTAAACTATAAAGCCTACACCACCAAAGGCGAAGTAATAGATGTGCACAATCCGTCGGGGATGCCGGGCCCCAATATTTTAGAACATGTAGAGGAGCCAATGATTCAGGCCCACATTATTTCCAAATCAGAATATGTGGGCGCTATCATGAATTTGTGCATCGACCGGCGTGGAGAACTACAAAATCAGGTTTACCTCACCAGCGACCGTGTAGAGGTTTCGTTTATGTTGCCTCTGGCCGAGATCGTTTTCGATTTTTATGATAAACTAAAAAGCATCTCGCGGGGCTACGCTTCATTCGACTACCACATCACCGGCTACCAGCCTGCCAAACTGGTGCGGCTGGATATCTTGCTCAACGGCGAGCCGGTAGATGCACTCTCCACCCTGATCCATCACGACAACGCCTATACCTTTGGGCGCCGCATGTGCGAAAAGTTGCGTGAGCTTATCCCGCGTCAGCAGTTCGACGTAGCCATCCAGGCGGCCATCGGCGCCAAGATCATTGCCCGCGAAACAGTGAAAGCGCTCCGCAAAGACGTAACTGCCAAATGCTATGGCGGTGACATTTCGCGAAAGCGGAAGCTTCTCGAAAAACAAAAGAAAGGCAAGAAACGCATGCGTCAGGTTGGTAATGTAGAGGTTCCGCAGTCGGCATTTCTGGCGGTGCTGAAGCTCGATTCGTAGCTAACGGACTGGAGCAAATCTGCTGGCATTGTGATTCAGCCTGATGCTCAGCAGTAAAAACCTTAGGCAATCGCTATGATAAAATCATCCGCAGGGTGAGGTTTTTTTTTATTTCCTATCATGCTTCATTTTTCTCTTTCTCCGTCACCATCGCTATGATAGTACTGCCGATTTTGGGTTTGGCTTCCGTGTCGGTACTTATCACGGTGAGTTCTTTGCTCTCGGTGACTATAAACATCGGGATGGCGCTGTCGTTGTATTTAGCCAAAAAATCTTTGTAGGTAAAGTCTTTGGTAATTTTTGTGCTTTTGATAGTGGCGCCGGCAAAGAAGAGCTTGCGCAGATGGGCAAAGTTGATGCCTTCGCCAAAGAGGAAGCGCCCGCGCAGGTGCTTGGGCGAGAAGTCCTGCTCCTTGCCTTTTTCAGTTTTTACGGGGATGAGCTGATAAAGCTCGTGGCTGTCGAAGATGCTGTTGAAGAGAACCACTGCCAGGGAGTTCACCTCATCGTTTGAGGTAAGCGCAAAGAGCTTTCCGATGCCGCTCAGCGGGATGTCTTCCACCACGTTTTCGCTAAGGACGCTGCCATACACCGTGGTGATGCCGGCCAGCCGCGCTTTGGCGATGTCGGAGCGGTTGGTGTCGACCACCACCACTTTGAAACCTTCTTTTTTTACGGCTTTGGCAATCTCGAGCGCCCAGGTGTGGGCGCCTACAAACAGGATCCCCTGCGAGTCGCTTTCGGCCACCTTGAGCCAGTGCGCCACAGGTTTGGAGGTAAGCCCATAAATCACCACCGTGGCCACGATTACCGAGAAAGTAACCGGCACAAGGGCGCCGGCATTTTCCATGCCCGTTTCGGCCAGGCGCAGCGCAAAAATACTCGACACGGCGGCAGCCACGATACCACGTGGCGCCATCCACGACAAAAACAGTTTTTCGCGCACCGTCAGCCCGCTGCCTATCGACGAGAGAAATACCGACAACGGACGCGCCACCAGGATTAATATTGCCAAAAACCACGGTATGTTGAGCGACAGATCCGCGAAGGCGCTCAGGTTTAAGCGGGCGGAGAGCAGGATAAACAATATCGAGATGATGAGCACCCGCAGGTTCTCTTTAAACTCCAGGATGTGTTTTACCGAAACGTATTTCTGGTTGGCCATCACAATGCCCATCAGCGTTGCCGAAAACAACCCCGACTCGGGCTGAATCAGGTCGCTCGACAGGTATGCAGCTACCACCAGCGACAACGAAACGGTGACCTGCAGAAAATCGGGCACCCAGTATTTGCGGATGAGCAACACCAGCAGCCAGGCAAAGAAAAATCCTGTGAGGCTGCCAAAAAGTATCGTTCTGCCCAGACTAAACAAAACTTCAGTAGTCGCGTCCTGAAAGCGGCTTACGCCAATGGCTTCGAACACCAGCACGGCAAGCAGCGCCCCGATAGGGTCTATCACGATGCCTTCCCATTTCAGGATGTCGTTCACGCGCTGGTTGGGACGGATGTGCCGCAGCAGCGGACCTATCACCGTTGGGCCGGTCACCACCAGGATGGCGCCCAAAAGGATAGAGATTTGCAGGTTTAGCTCCAGCAGGAAATAGGCCGCAGCAGCAGTCACCACCCAGGTTACGATCACACCAATGGTTATCAGGCCTACCACTACGCCGCCAATCTCGCGCAGCTCTTTGAGGTTGAGCGTCAGCCCGCCCTCGAACAGGATGATGGCAACAGCCAGCGACACAAAGGGCAGCAGCAGGTCGCCCATCAGCAGGTCAGGCTGCAAAAAACCTGTGACAGGCCCGGCAACAAAACCAAAGATTAAAAGGAAGAGGATGCTGGGAAACTTAATCCGCCACGCAAGCCATTGCGCGCCGATGCCAAGAATTATCAGACTGGCCAGACTTATCATTATCTCTTCCGACATATCATATTTTTTAAGTTGAAATTTGCATTAATGCAAATGCACCCACATTGTTTAGCTGAAGCTAAAAAAGGTTTCAAAAGTAGCTATTTTTTCACGTGGCGGTCATTTGGGGATTGTTTTAAGAGCCAGATCCAAACATGATCAAAATCAGAAACCTCTTTCCCGTCAGAGATGTAGAAAATGCGCGGCGAGGAATTGAGAAATCACGTCAGATCATTTTATTTAGCTTAATATTCTTACATGTTAAGAAAAAGTTAATTTTGTCTATGCTGTTTTTGCTGTGTTTTAAGCGAAACCTTTTGATCTTGATCATCAAAAAAAATGAAATATCAACTAAAATGCTTTTTATGAAAACATCATTACACCTTGTTTTGGCGATCGTTGTTTTGTTCTTTACTTCCGGGATGTCATCAAACGATGCGTTTGGCCAGCGTAACCCACAAGCCCCTGAAAGTGAATATTCGAGACCATCTGTCACCATGTTTTTTGCAACTTTCCCCGGCGATAACAACAGCGAGAAAGCAGCTAAATCGGCCAAAAAAATTGTCCTTACCGACAAGTATTTCAATCACAACCTGAACGAAATCTCCATCGAACTAAGCAGGAGTTTTAAAGATCTGAGCTACGAAGCAAAAAAAACTGAACTGAAAAAGTATCTCGAAAAGGAAGGTGTCGGCAGGAAAATGATTGCCAAATGGTTCAGCAGGCAGCCCGACGGGACGTTTAATCTCGATTACATCCACCAATGCGGGCTTTACAATGCCTCCGACCAGGATGTTATGATGTCGGGTGCAGCCAAGCGGGGGGAGGCTGTTCTGTTTGATGCAGGCGAAAAATTGGTAAACAAAACCTATGTGCTCGTATTGTCACCGAAAGAATTGGTCTACAGCGACGACGAAATTTCGCATGGCTGGACGGCGACCTACGACATTTTCCTTTTTAAACTCGATTTTGATAATGACGTGGTGAGCCGGTTCTACGCCCAATGGCCATTTGATGATGACCCCGAAGATGTGAAAAATGAAAAAATAGCTGCTTTCGATACACTTTCATTTTCGTTGTCCCCATTTTACGGAAAACAAGGAATGTCGGCATCAGGTACGGAGACTTATGCGCTCATTAAAAAACCTAAAACTTCCGACCAACTGCTGGATGAAACAACCCAACAAATGTACGAGGATGCTCTCTTCAACATCGACAAAGACCTGGAGCCTTTCAGGGTTAAAATGAATGTTTCGGCAACGCGTCCCATCCGATCAAAAATTGGTAAAAAAGAGGGTTTAAGATGCGACCAGCGGTATTTTGTTTACGAATATGTGTGGAACGAAAAAACCGGAACTGCCGAGATCGACCGCAAAGCCGTTGTAAGAGCCACAGGAAAAATTGCTGATAATCGCGGTGTAGCCACCGGCGAAAGTGGCGAAAGCCGGTTTTACCAGGTTTACGGCGGCACAGTTCGTCCGGGCATGGTGATGCAACAACGCAACGATGCCGGACTTTCGCTCATCGCCGGCTATGAAGTTGGCGGCATTGGCGGTTTCGATGCCCAGCTTTGGTTCAGAGCCGGTATGTTTTTAAATGTTCCTTCACTATATCTGATGGCTGATATTGGTTTTGATGCCAAAACCTACGAGGACACTTATTTTCTTGAAGATGATTTCACTTTCTTAAGATATTCATTTGGGCTTGGAAAAGGAATACGCTTAGCAAGAATTGTTGAATTAACACCTTATGCAGCCTATGGAGTTGAATCAACAAGCACTGACGATTACAAAGACATCAGCACAAGTTACATCAAAGGCGGAGGCATTTTAGGTATCAATATCACCCACAACTTTTCGATAATGGGGCATCTTAATTTTTATGCTCCCTTTGGCAATGTGGATACCGAAACAGAAGATGGCGACAAAGTAACAGAAGATTTTACCTGGACGGATCAATTTACCGACCGCTCAGGGATGAGCATGATGTTTGGCTTACGACTTGAATTTTAATTTTTTAAAAATCTAAATTATGAAGAAAACACTATTCATCGCATTTCTGGCAATTTTTGCCTTTACAAGTGTACATGCACAATCGCGCAAAGAGCGCAAAGCCATGTACGACAGCAAATACAATTACGAAATACAATCTCTTGGCGTAGGCCAGGATGGAACCAAGCTGGTGAAAATCTGGGGTTATGGAAAAAAGGCCGACGACGCCGTTTATGAAGCCAAAAGAAACGCCGTAGCCGCTGTTATTTTCAGAGGCGTTCCGGCAGGCAATGGCGCAGCAGCCACACCTCCCATACTCACGATTGACGGCTATGAAAAAAATGCAGATTTTTTTGATGATTTCTTTAAAGCCGGCGGGATGTATCTGAGTTTCGTAAACAGCACCACCGACGGCATGCCGGGCGGAGCCGACCGCATAAAAATGAAGAAAGGTTACAAAGTAGCCCTAAGCGCTTCCGTTGCCTACGATCAGTTGCGCAAGTATCTCGAAGAAAAAGGAATTGCTAAGAAATTAGATTCCGGTTTTTAATCAAAAACCAAACACAACTCATTACGTTTCAATAAAATATTTATAAATATGAAAAAGAGTTTATTTACAGCAGCACTTTTGCTGATGACAATTTTGATGTTTGGCCAGGCTAAAAAACCCATCCTCATGGTTGTTCCCAGCGATAATTTCTGCATTCAAAAAGGATACTCCATGACCGTGAATGCCAACGGGAACGAGCAGGTTTTGCCCGATTACAAAACGGCCTTGCAGTCGAGTGATGAGCTGCGGCTGGTAATCACCAAAATGGGGTCAATCATGGCCGATAGAGGATTCCCGTTAAAAGATCTGGAGCAATCCCTTAAAAGTATCGAGAGCGAAAGTGCTGAAATTTCGATGCTGCAATCCAAAAGTTCAGGAGCTGCCATCAACGAAACTCCTATTGATATTTTGAAAAGAACCGCAAAGGCGGACATTATTCTCGACCTCGATTTTGTGGTAAAACGGCAGGGGCCAAACAATTTTATCTCCTTTAATTTGCGCGGACTCGATGCTTACAC
>LSQX01400587.1_pt1 | contig 33324 bp, 24 predicted proteins | sample 654561 | NCBI WGS metagenome assembly LSQX01 (sample SAMN04489861, study PRJNA283612) | anaerobic digester metagenome | isolation source: 4 biogas reactors fed with cattle manure at either 37C or 55C with and... | place: Denmark: Kongens Lyngby | collected 2014 | reverse complement strand
CATGTTACACAAAATTAAACTTTTATGCTTAACTCTGTGTCCCAACTAAGTTAGAAATTCCACTTAGCTTCTTCTTAAACTACAGGTTTAACAGCAGACTTAACTGCAGGTTTTTCTATCGGCGGCCCAACGAATGTTGTATCGGGTTTTGCGATTTCTGTAACGGGTTTGGGTTTAGCTATTTCTGTAACAGGCTTAGCTTCTTCTTTAACTACCGGTTTTTCTACCGGATTGTTGGACCATATGGTAAATTCCAAATCGTAAACCAGGTCTCCGTCAATATAAGGGTTAATAGTGAAGGGTGTAAAGGCCGGAGAGGCCGTCATGTTCAACTTCTCCATTTGCTGCGGGTCTATGGCAGCTAGGTAGTCTCCCGGAGGAAGGCCCATAAAGCTGAAATATCCATCGGATTCTGTCATGGTTGTATACCTGAGGACCGTGTCTTTATTGTAAAAGTGCACCGTAATTCTTCCTTGTCCTTTCAGCATGTTATCACTACGTAAATAGACTTCTCCGGAAGCTTCTCCTATTACAACCACAGGTATATTTATATGCTTAAATTGGTTGGGGTCTACTACAATGCTCATCGTTTCATGAGGTAATCTCCAGGAAATGTTATCCATGTTTTTCCCATCCAAAGAAACCAGGTATTCTGTATAAGGCTGTAGATCGTATACTCGTGTAAGTGTATCGCGTTCGTTATACTGAATCCTGCCACCACTTACCCTGACTTCCAAACCAAAGACTTTGGGTTCTCCTTTGTCCCATACGCCATTCCAGTTCAGGTCCAGGAAAGGACGTAATACCATACCTCCTCTTCCAACACTACTTCTGTTGGTGAAACCTAAGTACTTGGTACGTGCATCTGCCATTACACTTCCACTGAAGGATTCAACAAAAGAGTATGCCTTATTGCTCTTACGTGCCGAGAAGCCGATTTGAGCAAAAGAGAAATCGTAGCGCATGCCCAATTCTATGTTAGAAGATCCGTAAAGAAAGTTTCTTTCATAAGACATATTTATGTACCCGCTTCCTTTTATACGTTTTTCAACAGCAAGTCTGGCAGAAATAAATTTTTTCTGACTATAGCTGAATTGCGTTTGAGGATTTAGTATAAAAGAATAAGGCAGACGTACAGATAATGAAAGATTGCTGAAAATAACAGGTTTTGAAAAAGGTGAAAAAGAAGCATAAGTGGTCAGGTTTGAACTGACACCAAATAAATTACCCGATAACAACAGTTCTGTTGTAGCAAATGAGCTATTGGGCATAATAATTTGGCTGGCTCCCATCCTTGTATAAAAGGAAAGCTGTTTTCCTCTGATGGGAATGGACAGAGAGACTCTCCTTTCTTCCAGATAATTGGTGTTGATAGCTTTTTGTTCTTTATCGTACTTAGTATATTTCAGCTCCAGTTGTATGTCGGAAGGAAGCCTCCAGTTTAAGGTTCCTTTAACATTTACTTTGTGCATGTATTCACCGGTGATCAGAAGGCTGGACAGAGGTCTGACAGAGGCTTTTGCAAAGGGCATGACAGGAGTGGATGTGACAGAGGAAAGGTATTCGACACCGGCCCCCATGGTCATAAATCGAGCTACTCCATAATCCATGTCTACTCTGGAAAACCGGCTCCATTGATCATCTTGAACAACTCCTGCCGAGGCTCTGTACTCAAAAGTACCGGGAGGAAGGAAATTGTACGGGATGTTCAGAGTTTGTTCTTTATACCGTTCTTCTCCCCAAGGGCCGTAGAACTGGAGCTTGACAACGGTGTTCCCATAAACCATAGGAACCTCAAAGGAGTAAAAGCCAGAAGCATCGGCCTTTTGATAGTCAATCAGCACATTGTTTACGTAGAGCTCAACTGTCCAGTCGGGTTCTGTAAAATCACTCAGTGTATAGGTTCCAAAAGATTGCCGGTATGTGGTGGGCGTGTTTGTGAGTTGAACCCCCAGGACAGGATGATTAATGGTAGAAGTAGAAAATGTACTTATTTGTCCGACAGTTGCCTGGCGCATGACTTTGAAGTCGTTATTGACAAAACGCCATTCAAAGAATTGGTTTCTTAATTGAAAACCACTTCTTGTATCGTAGTTGAGCCGGACATTGGCTTCACCACCTGCCAATATACTACCCAAGTTCATTGTGATACGCGCATCTTTATTGCCTTGCAGCTGTTGTGTCAAGATGACATTCCAATCTGCCATCCCAAAATGAAAGAGTGGATATTTCCTACGAATGGTTGTATCGGCAGTGATTTCCCCACGAAATCTTCCAAGACTTTTTCGCATTTGCTCCTGTCTCATCTCCCTGATAACCGGCAATTCAATGCTGGTGTTCATGGTTACTGAAAGGCTTCTGAAGTTAAAATTACAATCTAAGTCAAAGATTTGTCCAAAATATTCTATTTTCAGATACAAACCTGTTTCCGATCGTATTAAATCAGTGGGCTTGAGTGTGTATTCTTTATCTTTATAGGTAATTTTAAGATGTACACGATCTATTTCGTAAGGAGCGTCTTCGGTAATAAAAAATCCATGAATTCGATCAAATCCCGGAGTGGATGAGTTTTTAATTTTTAGGAAATCAAAAATATCCAAAATTGACAAATAAATATCTGAATCTCCAAGAACGGCCGCAATATCTGCTCCTCCAATACGAGGAACAGAAAAATAGACTATCATTTCTTCTAGATATTCTTCGTCATCTGAACCGGCAGGCAGAGCCAAAACAGGTCCTGAAATCAGCAAAAAGCCGATGATTAAACGTAAATAAGATTTATATAGGGAGCATCTTTTGTTAGATTGCATAGGTGTTTCAAAAAAAAGAATATTGTAAATTCTGCAAAGTTAGCAAAACTTACAATATTCCAAGAGTACCTTGACAAGTAATAATCAGTTGTAAGAGAGGGTTAAACGGCAAGAACCTTGATACGGTCCGGGAGCCTGTTCATGCAACATGTCTGTATTACTTTTCAATTGTAAAACCCGGTCACTATTTTCATAAAGTGAACTTACGGCCTCTTCATTTTTTTTCCCAAGCGATGTGTAGGAAGTTTCCAGAAATAAGACATTTCCTTCCTTTCCTTTAACGGTTGCAGGTGATAAGAGAACTTGGAAAGCCATATCATCACCTGAAGTAACAGCAACTTCTCCAAAGACAAAGTCAGAAAGAGAAATTACTTCTTGGCTAACAACTGTTTGGGAATAGATAGAGACTATGTCAACGATTTCAGCTGAAACGTGACCGGTAACTACTACCTGGGCTTGTAACGGATAAATAAACAATGTGCCCAGGCAAAGAGCGGATAAATAAAAAATGGTTTTCATGGCCATAAAGGCATTACTTGCTACCAAAAATAAGCAAATGTTTTTTAAAAACCAAACTTAAAAATGCACAAGATTGTTTTGAAAACCGATTCTTTTATCTACGTCTTGAAAAGAGAGAAATGTAATAAAACAGAGTTGCTAAAGAACTTAAAGCAGCTATTACGTACGTATAGGCAGCTGTCTTTAATGCATCTTTTGCCATAGGGTATGTTTCATAATTTGTTATTCCTGCTGTATTTAGCCAGGCAAGGGCTCTTCTGCTGGCGTTAATCTCTACAGGTAAAGTAATGAAACTGAATAGGGTGGTGAGTGCAAAAAGCACAATCCCTATGAACATAAGCTGGGGAAAGGTGTTAATCATTAACATTCCTGCCAAGATGAGCCACATAACCCATTGTGAGGCAAAGTGTACGGCAGGCACAAGGGCAGATCTCATTTTAAGAGGGGCGTATCCTTTTGCGTGCTGTACCGCGTGTCCGCACTCATGGGCTGCAACGGCAGCCGCCATGATGGATTGACTATCGTAGACTCCTTGGCTTAAATTTACCGTACGAGTAACAGGATTGTAATGGTCTGTAAGTCTACCGCGCACCGAGATTACTTGCACATTTGTGATGCCGTTTTCCAAGAGCATTTTACGCGCAACTTCCGCACCTGTCAATCTTGCAGGAATACCAATTTTTGAATATTTCCTAAATTTTGATTGAAGAGAAATTTGGACCAACCAGCTAAGAAGAGCTGTGCCAATAAAAATCATCCAATAAAGAGACATTGTGGAGGTAGTTTCCATATCTTGTTTTTGTTTGTATATAGAACAAATACAATGCCGAGCGTAATAATTTGTATATTTGTCATACTAACACAAAGATTATGTCAATTTTCAAAAAATGGAAAACTATCGTCTTGACGATAGCGGCACTAGGTGCCATAATGTCATGCGGAAGTCGCTATACATATGAAAGTGTAGAAGGAGACCCGCTGCAAGCACGTATATATACTTTGGATAACGGATTGAAGGTGTATATGACGGTCAATAAAGAAACACCCAGGATACAGACGTACATAGCTGTAAAAGTGGGTGCTAAGGACGATCCGGCAGAAACGACCGGATTAGCGCATTACTTTGAACATCTTATGTTTAAAGGTACAAGCACATTTGGAACACAAAATTACGAACTGGAAAAACCGTTGCTTGATCAAATAGAGGCGTTGTTTGAAGAGTACAGAGAGACAACTGACCCTTTACAAAGAAAAGAGATTTATCGTCGGATTGATAGTGTGTCATTGGAAGCATCCAAGCATTCCATTCCCAATGAATACGACAAATTGATGTCTGCCATTGGAGCTGTCGGAACAAATGCCGGTACCAGCTATGATCAAACGGTTTATATAGAGGATATTCCGTCAAATCAAATTAAGAATTGGGCAAAAATTCAGGCAGAGCGTTTTTCCGATAATGTAATACGCGGTTTTCACACAGAATTGGAAACGGTGTATGAAGAGAGCAATATGTACGCCGCCATGGACAGTGATAAAGTATTGGAAAAACTTTTGGCTGCCCTGTTTCCTTCGCACCCCTATGGCACACAGACTGTGTTAGGTACGCAGCAACATTTGAAAAATCCTTCCATTACCAATATTAAGGAGTATTATAAAATGTATTATGTACCCAATAATGTGGCTGTTTGCTTATCGGGAGACTTTGATCCCAATGAAATGATTGCCATTATAGACGAGTACTTTGGCGGTTGGGAAGCCAATCCGAATCTTCCCGATCGTGTACCAACACAAGAAGAGCCCATAAAAGGCCCCATATCGCATAATGTATGGGGATTGGAATCGGAATACGTTACCCTTGGGTGGCACGGACCGCACGTTTCTTCAGACGAAGACGCTTTGTTTACCGTCTTGGGACAGGTGCTCAGCAATGGAACAGCCGGTATATTGGATTTGGAGTTGAACCAGCAACAAAAAGTACTGTATTCCTCGGCTTTTGCTTATATGTTGGCTGATCGCAGCTTGTTGCTCATGCAGGGGAACCCTCGGCAAGGACAAACACTGGAGGAAGTGAAAGATTTGATGTTGAGCAGCCTTGATAAAATCAGGGAAGGGGACTTTGAGGAATCGTTGCTAACAGCCATCATCAACAACTACAAACTCAACATGATGCGCAGGCTTGAAAACAATAGAGGGCGGGCGAACCTGTTTGTGAGTTCTTTCATCAATGGAGTTCCTTGGGAAAAACAAATTGCCTTTATTGAGCGGATGGAAGCCGTCACGAAAGAAGATTTGGTGGCGTATGCCAATGAGCATTTTAAAGAAGACAACTTTGTAGCCGTCTATAAAAAGCAAGGCCCGGATCCCAATTATGTCAAGATTGACAAACCGGATATAACGCCCATTCATATGAACCGGGACACTTCTTCTGCCTTTTTAAAAGAAGTGCTTGCATCGCGAGTGAAGCCTATCAAACCGATCTTTGTTGATTTCAATAAAGATTACAAAAAGAAAAAACTTGCAGAAGGAGTGGAGCTCGTGTACGTTCCAAATACAATGAACGATATGTTTACCTTGACATGGGTGTATAACATAGGTTCCAACCACGACAATGCATTGTCCACGGCGTTTGACTATTTGGAATACATAGGAACGTCGGAAAAGAGCGCGGCAGAGATTAAAAAGGCGTTTTATGAAATGGCTTGCTCATATTATGCCTCTGTTTCAGGAAATACATGCACTATATCATTAAGCGGTTTGGCAGAGAACATGCAATCGGCATTAGCGCTTCTAGTGGAATTGGGAATGCATGCAGAGGCCGACCAAGAAGTGTACAATGACATGGTGCACAATGTTCTAAAGAATAGGATGGATGCTAAAACAGACCAGAGAGCGTGTTTCCAACGTTTGCAAACATATATGCAGTACGGGCCTGAAAATTCATTAACCCGCATCATATCAGAAGAAGAACTGTTGAAAACCACACCCGATGTACTTATAAGTAAAATCAAAGAATTGTTTTCATACGGCGTAGATGTATATTATTATGGACCTGAAAGCATGGATAAAGCCGGTACTGCTTTCACCTCTGTTTATCCGATTCCTGATACCCCCAAAGAAGATCCGGAAAAGATATATTATAAGCCGCAAATCATAGAAGAAAACAAAGTGTTTTTGGCTCCGTATAAAGCCAATCAATTGTACTACGCTTCCTACTCTGCCAGAGAAGGAGAAATGTACGAAAATGTGCCTTATACGTTAGCGAATATGTATAATGAATACTTTGGTTCATCTATGAATGCCATAGTTTTCCAAGAAATGAGAGAGGCACGGGGGCTGGCGTACAGTGCTAGTGCAAGATATAGTGAACCCACTCGCATAGAAGAAGGGTTCCCGTATACATTTTCCAGTTTTATTGCCACGCAAAACGATAAGATGCAAGAAGCCATGGAGGCGTTCCATGATATCATCAACGACATGCCTGAATCTGAAAAGTCGTTTTCTTTGGCAAAAGAAGGACTGGTGAGTACACTGCGTACAAATCGTATTACGGGAAGAGCGTTGATAAACTATTACCAGAGAGCAAAAGAAAAGAATTTGTGGACAGACAGAAGAAAAGATTTGTTCAACCAAGCTCAATCTGTTGAGCTTGAGGATATTGTGGAGTTTCAAAAAGAGTGGATTCAAAACAGACCTACAGTATATGGCATATTAAGTGATATAGATGCACTGGATTTGGACTATTTAAACGACTACGGAACAGTCATCAAGTTGTCGTTACATGATATTTTTGGGTATTAAACGTTATGTAGAAAAAATAAGGCCGCTCGTAGATGAAACAGGTCGGTTCGTAGATGCAACGCTGTTTTCAAAAGATCCTGTTTGTATTTGTTAACTCTGTCGCTTAACTTTGTGGTAGGATAAATAATGAATGGTTTTTTGAACTAAAAACGAACACAAAAAAGATGCGAAATCTTTTTCACAGGTGGGAAATCTAGTCCCACCTTTTTTTATTTTTATAAATTCTCACTTAAGTTGTATCTTCGTTCCTAATACATATGGCAGAACATAAAGAGTACCATATTGACAAGGAGCTTAAGAAACTAAGAAGACTAGAAAATCTGACTTTGTGGGGGCTTATGGGGGTGGCTTTTCTCAGTCCTATTTTAATCCAACAACATGTTATTGTACTTTGGGCTATCCTTTCTCCTTTTTTTATAGGTCTGCTGTTGCACCATTATCTGTACGTTCCTTTCTTTTTATTTAAAGGAGATTATTTTACGTATTTTTTTCTTTTATTTACATTATTATTAGGCATTGTCTTTGGTTGTGAAGCCATTGTAAATATATTGGATGCAGAATACGGTGCACGATGGTCCAATTACATACCTTATGAATCTACGTTGCTGAGCAACTTTGTCATTGCACTGTTGTTAATGGGTATGAATGTGGCCGTTCGTCTTGTTTTTCACAGCATCAAGGACAAAATGCTGGCGCACGAGGCTGATAACAAATTGATGAGGTATAAAATGGAGTTTTTGCAATTCCAAATAAGTCCTCACTTTTTAATGAATACGTTAAACAACATTCACGTCTTAGTAGATACAGATGATCAGAAAGCAAAAGAAGCCATTGTCAGTTTGTCCAGATTGCTACGTCATATGTTGTATGAAAGTACGCCGGAGACCACCATTTCTTTTTCTCGACAAATGGAGGTGTTTAGAGCATACTGCAATTTGAATCTCCTTAGGTATGGAGATAACGTGAAATTGAATATTACGGTACCTCGCGATATGCCGAATGTCGCGTTACCACCGCTTATTTTGATTGTGTTTATTGAAAACGCTTTTAAGCATGGTATTGTATACGGAGAAGATACTTTGATAAGTATGAACTTTTGGGTAGAGCCGGGACGATTCCATTTTTCCATTACAAATTCGATATTTCCGGAAAAACCAAAATCCGTAAAAGAAGGAGGGTTGGGCATTAAAAATGTGACAGAACGTCTGAAGCTCCTTTATGGTGATGATTACAAATTGACTATGGGAGAAAATGAATCAAGGACGGAGTATGCTGTACAGTTAGAACTCCCTATTAAAATGTAGATTATGAAAATCAGGTGTATTGTTATAGATGATGAACCTTTGGCACTTCAACAGATGGCTATGTATGTTGAAAAAATTCCTTACCTGGAGCTTGTCAAAGCCTGTACCGGACCCACAGAGGCTATGGAAGTATTAGCCACAGAGAAAATAGATGCCATTTTCACGGATATTGAGATGCCCGATATTAACGGGATGGAATACATACGTTCTTTAAAAGACAGACCGATTGTTGTTTTTGTAACGGCTTATTCAGACTTTGCTGTTCAGGGATTTCAAGTAGACGCTACAGATTATCTGCTAAAGCCCTTTAGCTTATCAGATTTTATAAGAAGTGCAGAGAAGGTGAAACAACAATACGAATTGAGAACGGCTGCTTCTATGACTAAAGATAAATCAGAGGACGATGTAGAGGACGAAGACAGCCATGGAGCATGGGATAATGAGTACGTATTTGTCAGGGCAGATTCTCGTACAGTAAGACTGAAAATATCGGACATACAGTACATAGAAAGCAGAAGAGAATATGTGGTTGTTTTTTCAGAAAACAGCCATCCCGTGATGACACTTTTTAGCTTAAAAACTATTGAAGCTCGTTTGCCAAAAGATACGTTCATGAGGGTACACAGATCTTTTATTGTGAATCTGAAAAAAATCACTGAAGTTGTTCAAAACCGAATTGTATTTAACAAAGAAGCCAGTGTTCCCATAGGGGACCAATATAAGAAGGATTTCCAGGATTTTTTAAACCAGTTCTTCTTGAAATAATTGTATATGCGATTTTTCATCCAAAGCATGCGTCCGCGGACATTGCTCCTGTCATGCTCTTCTATAGTCGCCGGTGCATTTCTGGCAAAAAGTGACGGGTTCTTTTCCATGGCAATTTTTGTTTTCTTACTGCTTACGGCCTCTTTGCTGCAAGTTCTATCAAATTTGGTTAATGAGTTGGGGGATTGGAAAAGAGGTACTGATAAAGAGCAGCAATCAAGAAAACCACTAAGTCTGCAAAACAACAGGCTGTCGGAAAAGCAATTTGGCTGTTTTATTATGGCGACAGCCTTGTTGGCTATGGGTTCGGGGCTTCTGTTGTTGCGTACTGCTTTAGGCAGTTTGCTACAGGTTGATTCTTTCTTCTTTCTCATACTGGGGACACTCTCTTTGTTGGCAGCCGTATTGTATTCTGTTGGGAAAAAGCCTTATGGATATCATGGAATGGGAGATTTGGCCGTCTTTGTTTTTTTTGGTCCTGTTGCCGTAGTCGGAAGTTATTATTTAATGGCTCGCATACCGGAAGGTGAGGTGTACTACATTGCCGGAGCTATGGGATTGTTTTCTACGGCTGTTTTAAATGTGAACAATATAAGAGACTTTGAAAACGATAAAAAACACGGAAAAAAAACGTTTGCCGTACTATTATCGTATGTAAATAAGGAGAATGCAACAAAACCTGCAAAATGGTATCAGTACCTGCTTATTGGGGGAGCTTTTTTCTGTTCTGGTTTTTATGTATGGAGTTCCGGTTTTTGCGGATGTCTTTTTTTACCTTCTCTTCCGTTTTTCATTTGTCACCTTATGCTGGTAAAGCGCAGCAACGGTCGGTTAATGGATAAGGCGCTCCTATTGCTTATTATGGGTATTGGCGTCTATGCGCTTTCCTTTGTGTTATATGCCCTATTATTTTAATCGCTTTCTTTTGGGATACGTAATGCGGGAATGGTACATCTCTTGTACTTGTATGTTAAGCACCTCTTGTATCTTGCGTAAATCTCTATAAGTAATATCTGCATTTTGCAGTTGATCTTCTGAAATACGTTGGCGTATCATTTTATGTACCAAAGTCGAGATGCTTTCCGGAGTATAATCCTTTAAACTTCTGCAAGCTGCCTCTACGGCATCTGCCAACATGACAATAACATGTTCTCTAGTTGTAGGGAGTTGGCCTTCGTATGTGAAATCTTCTACATTGTCAGGATCTCCGCCTTCGTTGCACCACGCCGTATAAAAAGCTTCCGTTCGTGTTCTTCCATGATGGGTTTCTATGAAATCGCTAACAAGAGTAGGCAACCCAAATTTTTTGGCCATGCTTTTTCCGTCTTCTACATGTTGGATAATGATTCTTGCGCTTTCTCTTGGATTGAGCAGGGTATGCGGATTGAATCCGGCCGCCTGATTTTCGGTAAAATATTGTGGGTTGTTGATTTTTCCTATATCGTGGTAAAGAGAGCCAACTCGACACAAAAGAGCATTTGCTCCAATACTGCGGGCGGCTGTTTCTGACAGATTGGCAACTTGCAACGAATGCTGCATTGTTCCGGGTGCCTTTTCCGATAATTCTCTAAGCATTTTATTTCCTGTGTCTGCTAAGTCTCTTAGTCTAGACAGAGAAACGAAACCAAAGATTTTTTCAAAAAGGAAAACCAATGGATAAGAAGCAATCATAAGGATAGCTGCTATGCCATAATTTCTGAATATTTCTACATGCAGCTGCTGAAATGTTCCTTCTGAAATCAATTGCAGAGAAATGTCTGAAACCAAATAAGCAACAAAGACCAAAAGAGCCGACAAAAACTGTTGCCAACCGCTTCCCCAAAACTTGAATACAAAGACAGCAACACCTCCGGCTATGATATTGATGAGAAAAAGTTGGTAACTGTCTGTAATAAGCGCTAATGGAACAAGAAACAACAAGTACAAGGGCAACGAAAGACGTGTTGGGAAGAACGAGTCCATAAACAAAACAATTACCGGGAAAGGCAGCAAGTACAACAGGCTGGGTTCAACCTTGTATAACAGAGAGGAACCGGCTACAGTCAATACAAATAAGAAGAGGATAAATATAAGTTCCGGGATACGCTTCAACATTTGAGGGGCAATGGCTCGTATGAGTATAAATAAGATGAACAAAGCCAGGATAACCCATAGAGTTTGTCCAATAATTAAAAGCAAGATGTTTCCTGAGAAGCCTATCTTTGTATTGTACTCTGCACGCAAAGAGTTTAAAATTTGTTCTGAATAACCGGTTACTACTTCTCCCTTGCTTATAATTCGTTGTCCCGTATGAACAATACCCTTAGTCAATGAAATATCTTGCAGACTGCTTGACTGAACGGCATACGTGGTGCTTTCATCATAGATAAGGTTGGGAGTTAAAAAAACAGTAAGGTCCATAGGATATTCTCCAACACTGTTTAAAAATGTGTTTTTAGCCAAGGTGAGAGAATAAACATCGGAAACGGCTTTTTTATCTGCTATATTGCCCTTAATCACAGCCAGCCCTGTTTCCGGATCCAGTTCGCTATGCCTTGTATTATCTAAGATTCCGCGACTGTATATGGTTTTATAAAGTGAAAGCAGCTTGCTTTGTTGTTCATAAGGGATGTTTGCTTGTTCTGCTTCTGTAGAAAAAGCCCTTAGTTGTTCTGCTTCAATATCTGACCTGAGTATAAAGTACGGTGTGAAATTGCGCGTAATTCTTTCGCGTTCTGCGCGCAACTCCTCTTCTGTTTTTAAAATGGGAAAATCGAATGTTGCATCCAGATTATCATACATCCAAGGACTGCCTTTTTGGTATTGGTATTTAAACTGACCTTCACGTGGGAGAGAAGCAATAATCAAGGCCGCTGCAACAACAAAAACAAGCGGTATCAGGTATTTTTCTTTTTCTTTTTTAGTCATTGATTTTTTCTCTTTGGCAAATAGAAATATAAGGACAAAATGTACAGTTTTTTAGTTCGTTTGTTTGTTTGAATGGAATGTTAAAATTAAACAATTCTTTTAACAGATCATCCAGGTGGTCGATAAATTCATCTTGAATGGAAAAGAGAGCTGTTGGTGTATCTAGTGCCTCCCTGTTATAAGAGATGTAAGAGCCGGATACGTCTGCCACCGGGTTGTTCAAATAAAACAGCATGGGTACCGGCAATTCGTTATTATCGGACAAATCTTTTATTAAGTATGAATAACATAGCATTTGGAAAGCGTCTCCGTTTTTTAGGGTATATTTAGAAGAAAACAAATCTGCAACACGTTCAAACGAATTTTTTCTTTCTCCTGTTTTATAGTCTATCAATACCTTTTTACCTTGTCTGATATCTACTCTATCCACGATACCGGTCATGGGAATATTTTCAAATTTGAAGAAAAAGCTTTCTTCAAGTGATACTACATTAAATGGTGTTTGGGTGGCGTCAAACCGGACAAAGCGTTTTGTATAAAACGCGGCTATTTCTTCATGTAATATTTGATTACCATCCAATTCCTTTGTAAAGATTCCTTTTGTGTTTGTTTGGGACAATCTGTGCAAGATGTCTTCTTTTTCAAGTATTTTTCCAACAAGCGGACGGTATAAACGTTCAAGCAAATGGTGTGTTGTATTGCCTATATGCAATATGTCCGGTTCTTCTGGAGCAAAAGCCGGATTGTTTAAAGATTTTAAATATTTAAAATAGAACTGCAAAGGACAACGGATATAGGAGAGGATGGCAGTAGGGCTAAGGATACGTCCTGATTCTGCAGAAAGAAAAGATTGCAGTTTTTTCTGAACGCTCCCTGTTTTTGAAACAATTACAGGAGCTATATGAGGCAAATGGTAATGAAAAACGAGCGGAGAAGAGGTGACAAATAGATTGGGCAGCTCCAACTCAATTTGTCTAACAAACCGACTTACTTCTCCTCCGGAAGGGGAGTCGGGATTGTTGTTGTATATGAAAAAAATATTTTTGGCACCTTGCAAAAGCCGATAAAAATAGTACGCCCATATAGCTGTATGTTGCTCTTGTGTAGGAAGTCCGAAAGCCCTTCGCAAGTTATAAGGAATAACGGATACCTCTTTGTGGGATTTGGGTAACAGGTGGTCTTGTGCTGACACAAGAACAAGGTTCTCAAAATCCAGACACCTTGTCTCCAACAACCCCATAACTTGCAATCCCCATAAGGGTTCGCCACTAAAAGGAATGATGGAACCGGCCAATTGTTGTTTGACAAAGTCGGCAAAAACAGTCGCACTGATATCAAGCTCTGAAGAAGAAATGGACAAGTACAATCTGTTTATTTGTCTTCTCATTTCTTTGGCTACGGTTTTCACCAAGGCGTCTTCAGCCGGAAGTTTTGAGGATGTTGCAGTCCTGTTGATGATTTCAAGAAGAAATTTGTAGAGCTCTTCTGCTGTTTTTGGAATATGCCGGAAAAGTGGTTCCAATTCAAGAAGCTCTATATAGGGATGCATCATAAGAGGAGTGATGTCCTTTTCTTCTTCCGACTGAAAAAAATATTGCAGCGCAGACTGAATCAGGGAGAATAAAGAGGTCCCAATGAGTGGAAACCCCATGGTAACGTTTACAACTTCTCCTTTTTTCATGCCATTACCAAGTCCGTAGAGCAATGGAAGGAGCAAGCTCTCATCTGTTAGCACTACGGCTGTATTTATGTCGTAAGGAATGTTATGCTCTTTAAGAATTTGGGGGACAACTTTTGCTTGCATCACGCGCGAAGGAACAGATACAATTTGTATACTCTCTTTTTTCTGTTTTAAAGAATGTTTCTCATCAGGAAGTAGGGCAGAGGGAAAGTCTTTTGTGTTTTCCCTGAGAAACAGGCCGGCTTCGTGTATTTTATTTTCCGTATAAAATGGATCGTAATCCCAATAAAAGAGAGCTTTTTCTGTGTTTTTCAAAAAATGAAAAAGCTTTTTTTCGCACGGGTTGAGTGCATTAAAACCAACGAAAACAAAGGTGTCATACGATTCTATAAACGCATTTTGCTTTATTTGTTCTATTTCATTGGCCATTTTTCTGTACAAGAGACCTTCGTAAGCCAAATTTTTTGTCTCCAGCGTACTTCCAAATATGGAATACAGATTGGGAAGGATTTCCCATAAAGTAATAAAGTGTTTGTGTAAGGGATGGTCTGGTTTTTTTAAAAAAGAAGACCAAAAAGAAGCCAAGGCCTTTTTTTGTTCGTCTGTAAGAAAGTGAAAGTCTTGTTCTACTTGTTGCAAATCTTTCACATTGTTAAACAACACCTTGGGATTAAGCAGGTATTTATCTACTTGGTCAAAATCGTGCAAAAGTACATTACCCAAATATTGGAATTGCTCCAAACTTTCCGTTTTTCCTGTCAGATTTCTATAGATTTTAAACAATTCCAGAAGCAACACATAAGGATCGGATGCTTTTTGTGATGTGAATTTTTCTACAAACTGCGTTATGCCTATTGTCGTAGGCATCCACATTTCTTCTGTTGCCAGATTGGTTAGTTCTCGTTCAAAAAAAAGAGCAGCTCTACGGCCGGGAAAGACAAAGCAGCAAGTGTCAATGCGTTCTTTGTATTGTTGATAGAGTGTGTGTGCTACAGTCCCTAAAAAAGAAGTTGCGCTCATCTGTTTGTTCTGAAATATTCGGCCGTTCCTTTCCAACCGATAAAAGAATAGAAACCATCTGAATCCCTTCCTTTAAAAGACCTCATGTGATTGTAGAAAAAAACAAGAGGAATGTCTTCAGAGTCATAATCGTTTGTTGGAACAAAATGGATTTCTATAGTATTGCCATATTTGTCGTACTTGTAGAAAAGCGTTCCTGTTTTCCCCCATGCTTCTATTTCTTTATCCCAAGATTCTATAGTTTTCTTTACGGCATTTTTGTTTTTTCCGTATGTGTAATTGTGTCTTGTATCTGAAAGCCATTGTTGGTCTTTCAAGTTCCATTTGTCTGTTTTTTCACCTGTCAAGACGCCTTTTGCATTGTATAAGAATTTGTGTTTTATAAGATTCTCCCATTTGTTTTCTTCCCAAAATTCTCTTACAACAAAGAGCAGTTGCCCCATCCTGTTTCTTATGTAATGATCTCTTATCACATTACGCCAACTTTCAGAGTCTTTGCAGTATTGTTGATGGATTTCAGTTTCAGTCAAACCGGATGCTTGGTCGTAATGGACAAGCATACGTCTGAAATGCACCCATTTTTTCAGGGAAGGATCGTACGTTTTTTTGATGGCACTTGTATGTTTCCCGTCTTCACTATACAAATATGAAATTCTGTACGTTTTCTGCCAGTTGGAAACATTTGGGATAAGGATTTCTTCAGTTAAAGTAAACGGGTACCCGCGCTCATTGTAGGTAAACAAATATTTGGCACTGAGTTGTCCTTTACTATCAAAGGTTTGAATGGTTCTAGGAGCCCATGTTGTACTTTTCACGCAACCGGTAAGGAGGAGCGTAAATAAAAAGATACGAAATGGTTTCATGTGGAGATGGGCGGATTCGAACCGCCGTCCAAACAGCGCATCCAAAAGCTTTCTACACGTTTATCCTGTAGTTGATTGTCGGAAGCAAGCTGCGTACAGGAGCGCCACGTGCTTCTTATCTCCTAAAATCTTATTGTGAAACCGGAGATTTTTCACAACCAGCTTTTTGTAGATGATACCCCTTATACCGGAATCCAAAACGCTAAAAAAACCGGTGGGATACTCGTCTTTCCGGACCTTGTCCGGGAAGATTAAGCGACAGTCATTTTGACTATCAGGCAGCGAGTGCGTAATTGTTGTTGCCGATTAAGGCTTGAGCCCCGGGATTAAGGAGCCGGAACACAGCGCTCCACGTGCTTACTTTCCAATGTCGTCTGCTGTCAAAACCAAAACATCCCCATTGGTCGTGCAAAGATAAGAAAAATCAGTGAATGAACATACGTAGCATAAGAGCTATGCCTTTGGCACTTGCTAAAATACCGAGAAGCATAATAGCGCTTCCCGAGACTCGATTAATGTACCACAACTGTCTGAGTCTGAACTTTTTTCTAAAAAGATCAACAAAGATACTCAACAAGAACCACCAGAGGGTTGCACCCAAAAAAACGCCGAGTAATAGTGCAGAAATGATAATGGAACCTGAACTTCTGTCCACACTCATTCCCAAAAATGCAAATACGCCAATAATAAGAAACAGGCATCCCGGATTTGTTATAGACATAATAAACCCTGTGAGAAAATCCTCCCAAAATTTCTTGGACTCACGGTTTTGTCTAAGCTGTTTCACCGGATTGGATGAAAAAATAGCAATGCCAATAATCATCAACGCAATGCCACTAATAAGGAACAAAAGGTTCTTATTGTTTTCTATCAGGTTGCGAATGAAAGACAAACTCAAAATGGCAAGCGACGCATAAATAACATCAGATGCAGCCGCTCCCAATCCTGCAATAAGTCCCGATCTTTGCCCTTTGCTCAATGTCCTCTGAATACAGAACAATCCGGCAGGACCAAGCGGAACCGATACAAAAAAACCGGTAATCATTCCCAGTAATAAATTCAGAGGAAAATCACTCATGGCGGACAAAGTTAAAAAAAAACAAGGATTTGTGAATTATTTGTAGATTTGCTTTATGAACTCTGTACGCAAACCTCTGATACTATCATTTCTATCAGGTATTCTTTTAAGTATACCGTTTTTAATTCCGCATACGGGCTTGATCTTGTTGTTTGCTTTTGTCCCTCTTTTATGGATGGAACATCTCTTTACAGAGCAGGCAGCAAAAGGGTGTTGGAAGTATTACGGCATCACATTTTTAACGTGGAATGTGCTTACCGTTTCATGGATTTCCAACATTACCGTAGTAGGTGGCATATTGGCTGTACTGGCTAATGCGTTTATTTTCTTTGCACTTTTCGCCATTTTCAGGTGGGTAAAGAAGTGGATTTTGAGGAAAGGCAAACCGGACATTGTAGCATATCTTTTTTTAGTTGCTCTTTGGGTGGCTTGGGAGCATTTTTATTACGATGCAGAAATTACATTTCCATGGTTGACGTTGGGGAATGGTTTTGCTACGAACATTCGCCTTGTTCAGTGGTACGAAGCAACAGGTGTGCTAGGGGGGAGTCTTTGGATTTGGTTTGGCAATTTGTTCTTTTATTATAGCATCAAACGTGTCTTAAAAAAATGGCAAATGGCAGCCGTTTTTATCTTGCTAATCCTACCCATCCCTGTGTCTCTTGTGAGGTTTTACACCTACAAAGAACCGTCCAATCCTATAGAAGTAGTTGTAATTCAGCCAAATATTGACCCGGTTCGTGAGAAATTCCATTCTATGACACAAGAACAGCAAGACGATAGAATTTTACGTCTTGCTCAATCAGAAATTACGGAAAAAACACGGCTGGTAGTAGCCCCGGAAACAAGTATAAACGAAGTGATTGTAGGGAATTACTTTGCCGTTCCTTCCATGGTTTCATACAAATCTTTTGTCGTAAACAATCCTCAGACGGCCATCCTTTTTGGAGCTACCATGTTCGAATTTTATCCGCCATCGCTCCGCAAACCTACCGTTGCTTCCCGTTCTTATGGAAGAGGCTGGTACGAAGTATACAATTCCGCCATCATGCTGGATACAACAAATAGGATGCAGTATTACCACAAGTCAAAATTGGTTACAGGTGGAGAAAAAATGCCTTACATAGATCTTTTCCCGTTTATAGAGAAATGGGCACCCAAATTAGGTGGTACATCTGGTACATTGGGCATTCAAAAAGAAAGAACTGTTTTCACTTGGAATGCAGAGCGTCTTAGCGTGGGGACAGCCATATGCTTTGAATCGATATTTGGAGAGTTCTTTACTGAATATGTAAAAAAAGGAGCCAACCTGATGGCTGTTATTACAAACGATGGTTGGTGGGGAAATACTCCCGGATACAGACAACATGTTAGTTATGCATCTCTACGAGCTATTGAAACAAGGCGTGGTATTGCACATTGCGCCAATACGGGTATTTCTGCCATTATCAATCACAAAGGAGAACGTGTGGTACAGGCACCGTGGTGGGTTCAGGATGTATTACGCGGAGAAATCAATCTAAACGAAGAACTGACTCTATATGTCAGATATGGAGATTGGGTAGGCAGGGGGGCTAGTTGGGCTTTATTGCTATTAAGTCTTTATTCATTGATTTTTGCATTTCCTTGGCGCAAGAGGGAATGAAGTGTCAATGAGGGTGAAGGAACAAAGTCTCCCACCTTCAGACGATCCCAAAGTCGATCCACTTCTTCTATTGTTTCCATAGAAGAACAACAGACATTAGGCCACGGTCTGGTCATGTCGTTTTCTGCTTGTTTATCCAAACAGGCATTAATGAACAACATGCCGTTATGAATCTTCACATCACGGACGGGGTCTGTTCTTGAAACGGCTAACCACAAGCATTGCAGATGGTTGGTTAAGTCAACTTCATCGTCTAAGGCAATGTATATATATGAAAGAGCCGGATTGGCACGAAATGTTTTGTTTGACTTGTGATAAAAAACAAAAGATTTTTCCGGGTTGATGCCGTTTGTTGTTTTTGAAGTCGGTTTTCTTGTGGCATCTATACATATTTTTCCCCCGTATCCTCTTCGCGGGGCTGCTTGATCTGTTATGCTAAGCGCTCCTTTGCTTATAAACGTATCTGTTGAGGGACGATAGTATTGTCTTATGCAATCGTTTACTTTTAACCAGCTGTTTACATCTATGTTTTCATCTACAAGAATCAACAATTTGTTAAGGGATAGTTGGTCGCTGCCCCAAAAGGCATGTGCCGTCTTTTCTATTTGTCCCGGATAAAACTTTTGAATCCCGGCAACAGCTACAGCACATTGCCTGCAAAAATAAGGGAAACTTAACCTTCTAACCTGTCTGTCTACCGTGTTTTCTAAACTTGCCTCTACTATGGTGGAAAGAGATTTTGTGAGAAACCCTCTGTTGCGTACCAACCCATGGTATGGAATAATAATGGGAATGTGAGCTCCCTTTCTGTGCGTAATACATGTAACATGCACCAAAGGGTCTTCACCTCCCAGGGAGTAAAACCCCGTACTGTTCCCACAAGACGGAGAAGGTATCAATTGGGCATTTTTGTCTATATACCCCTCAATGACCATATCACAATTCTCAGGTACTTCCAGCGGTTGGCTTAAACAGGGAACTTTGACAACAGCTTTTTTTCTTAAATATCCTTCCAATAAAAACGGTTCCGGCTCTTCTGCTCGTGCAAGGAGTCCTGATAAACTGTAGAGAGGGTCTCCTCCTAGAAAAAATGCAACGGGAACTCTTCCGCTTGGTGCACTATGGTAATATTGACCCATTCGCAATCCCGGTTCAAAACTGACCTGAAAAGTAGAGCGGGAATGCCAAAGAAGACGTGCTGAACCAATGGCGTATTGTGAAGAAGTGGGATCTTTTATGACCATGGGAACGTCGTGAAGGCTGTACGCTTCGTCAAAAGGTCTGTTTTTTGTAAAAGGTATTCTGTTCAGATCCGGGGGAAAAAGGGCTACTTCTTGGCAGCTCCCCACACCTGTAACTCGGGGATAAAATTGAACCAGTTCATGAAAAAGAGATTTCCTTGCGTACCGACCAACCGTGGTATTATGTATGAGGGATTGGTAGAAATCCAATATTTTCCTACTTACCTCTTCCATACTCTCCATATTAAAGGATAAAGCAATCCGTCTTTCAGAGGAAAACAAATTTGTCACTATTGGAAAATCTGTACCGGTATTTGTAAAAAGCAAGGCTTTTCCACCTTCCGGCAGGGCGGCTTCTCTGTCTGTAACCTCGGCTACTTGTAGGCTGGGGTCTACAAATCGGCTGATGGTTTTGATTTCTCCTTCTCTTTGTAGGATTTTTAAATAATTGTTGAAGTAGTATGTCATAAGTTGGTATCCTTTATGATTTGTTTCAAGGTCTCTGTACCTATATCTCTGCCGATAATTGTTTTTTTCCTATCAAGCAGGAACAATTTGGGGGTACTTATGACATTGAATTTTTCCGGAAAACGAGAATGCATATCGGGATCCCATAAAGTCAGCCAGCCGTTTGGAAAATAGGATGTGTATTGCTCTAAGACCTTTTTATTGTCTCCTGTATAAATGGCCACAAATTGAATTTGAGGCAAATCTTGTTCTTTAGAAAAAGCCACAAGCTTCAATAACTGGCTGCTGCATGCCGGGCAATTGTCTTCAAAAAAAACAAGTACGGTGTATGTGCTTTGGATTGCGTGTATTTGGTGTAGTTTTCCGTGCACATCGGACAAGGTAAGATCCGGAGCGGTCATACCCAATAGGCACTCTTTGTTAAATCTAATAAAAGTTTCCACCTCTCTCTGCAATTCCGGTTCTGTACGGAGTAAAGAATCTGTCATAAGCCACTCTTTTGCCAGATGAAATGCTACATTTTCCATACCCATTATTTCTGATGTGTAAAACAAAGAAAACAGATGACGCACAACGTAAGATTTTACCAGGGGATGCATGTCTTGTTGTAGCAACTTGTCTGTATGGAAGAGCATTTGCTCTGTCTTCATGTCACGCAACAGTTGAACATATTCTTTGATTCGTAAGGGAAGTATAGCTGTATTCAAAATACGGACGTCTGCAAAGTCAATATATCCCAAATACGCTTCCGGTGGGCTGTTTTCAGATAGAATAGGTGTGAAGACGTTTTTTGCAATAATGCTTAATAACGTTCCTTCGTATTGTTCAGACAGAAACTCAGTATATTCTCGAATAGTGGCTTCAAGGTGTATGATCTGAGGCAGTGTGTTAGGTTGATTTTCAGAAGCTTCTGCCATTCTTTGCATGCGTGCATATTGTTCTTGCAACATACGATAGAAACGAAGATAAGCCTTGTTTTCTTCAGATTCTTCCACACGAACTTCGTACACGCGTCCTTCATGCATGTCTGCATGAAATCTCATACGAAGAGAATCTTTTGAGGAAATCAGAAAATTGAACAAACGGACATTGTTCTGTACAAACAGGTATTGGCCGGGATCGGGAGCTTCTTCCGCAGAATATGTGAAACAGCCTTGTTCGTTCCGGACAAGGGTATCTACGAGGACTATTTGCTCTCCTTTCTGCAGAGCAAGAACAACCGGGGCTTGGCTTCCGCCGTTCAAGCACAGAGTAATTTGACAAAATGCAGCAAGGAAAATAGAAAGCATTACATCTTTATACTTCTAAATATTTAGTCAAATCAATTCCTTTTGGAAGCATACAGCTTGCATCTCCTCCGTTCAGAAGGACATCCCTTACCACCGTAGAGGAGATGAAAGAATATTTAGGTCCGGAAGGAATAAAGATTGTTTGAATTTCCGGTGCCATTTTGGAGTTGACTTGAGCAATAACCTGTTCAAGTTCAAAGTCCGTTGTGGTACGAATGCCTCTAAAAATAAAATTGTATTTATTCTTTCTACAAAAATCGATAGTCAAGCCGTCGAAAGCACACACTTCAACCTTGGGAACATCTTTTACAGCTTCTTTGATAATGGCCACCCGTGCTTCCGGTGTAAAGAGGCTGACTTTTTGTTGATTGACGCCAACGGCAACTACAATTCTGTCAAAAAGTTTACGGGCAGATAACAAGACATCTAAATGTCCTAAGGTAAAAGGATCAAAAGATCCCGGAAACACAGCTACTTTTTCCATGAGCAAGTCCAAATAATTTACGAATCAAAAATAAGAAAAATAAAGGAGACCTTTCATGCATTACAAATTCCAGTTTATAGGGGATATATTTTTTGACTGCAAGTAATCGTTTGTGGCAGAAAAAGGTTTTGAACCGTAAAAGGCTCCGCGGGCTAAAGGAGAAGGGTGTGCAGCCTCTAGAATACAGTGCCGGGTACTATCTATCAAATGTTTTTTGCTTCTGGCAAAATTGCCCCAGAGCAAAAACACGACGTTGTTCTTTTGCTCAGAAACGGTACGAATGACAGAGTCTGTGAATTCCATCCATCCGGATTTTGCATGAGATGTGGGATGCCCTGCTCTTACAGTCAATACGGCATTGAGCAACAACACGCCTTCATGAGCCCAGTTCTCTAAACAACCGTGATGTGGTGGTACAATACCCAAGTCTGTTTGCAATTCTTTAAAAATGGTTTGTAAAGAGGGAGGTTGTGGAACTCCAACCGGCACAGAGAACGAAAGACCGTGTGCCTGGCCCGGCCTGTGGTAAGGATCTTGGCCTAACAAGAGTACCTTTAAACGTGAAAAAGGAGTCAGTTTGAAAGCATTGAAAATAAGACCTCCGGGTGGATACATTGTTTTTCTTTCTTGCTTTTCTTTATAGAGAAAAGCAACCAATTCCTCAAAATACGGTTTTGAGAATTCGGGGGCTAGTACTTTTTTCCATTCCGGCTCTATCCGGACATCCATTTATAATACGTAATTAATGACTTCCGGTATGGTTTTCATAAACTTGAATTCCAGACCTTTCATATAATCGGGCTTTATTTCTTCAATATCTTTTTTGTTGTCCTCAGACAATATGATTGTTTTGATTCCGGAGCGCTTGGCTGCCAAGATTTTTTCTTTTATACCTCCTACGGGCAACAATTTTCCTCGTAATGTAATTTCTGCCGTCATCCCAACTCCTTTACGGACACACTTGTCTTTGAAGGCGCTGGCTATAGAACAAATCATGGTAATACCGGCAGACGGGCCGTCTTTTGGAATGGCCCCTTCCGGTACGTGCAAGTGAATATCTGTTGTGGCAAATACGTCCGGATCCAATCCCAGTAGAGAGGCATGGGCTTTGAGATACTGTTGAGCAATTATGGCAGACTCTTTCATGACATCTCCCAAATTGCCGGTAGTCGTGAGTTTGCCTTTTCCTTTGCTAAGACTGGATTCTATAAATAAGATTTCACCACCTGTTTCTGTCCACGCCAATCCCGTAACAACACCGGGGAACTCATTTCCTTTTTGTACATCTTGGATAACTCGTTGCACACCTAAAATTTCTCGTACGTTATCCGGGCTGATTCTAGGCGTGAATTCTTCTTCCAATGCTATCTTTTTAGCTACGTGTCTGGCTATTTTGGCCAATTGTTTGTCTAAGTTCCTGACGCCCGATTCGCGTGTGTATTCATTGATTACCACGTCTATGGCCTTTGTTCCCATTTTCAGCTGTTCTTTAGTAAGGCCATGAGCCTCTATCTGCTTGGGTAACAAGTGCCTCTTGGCAATTTCTCGTTTTTCTTCTGCCAAATATCCGTGAATAGGAATCAGTTCCATACGGTCTCTCAAGGCGGCTTGGATACCTCCTATGTTGTTGGCCGTAGTAATGAACAGCACCTTGGAAAGGTCATAATCTACGTCTAAGTAGTTATCATGAAACGTGTTGTTTTGCTCAGGATCCAGTACTTCCAGTAAAGCCGAGGAGGGGTCTCCTCTGAAATCTGTGCCTACTTTGTCAATTTCATCCAACACTATGACGGGGTTGGAAGATTTGCTGCGCTTGATACTTTGAATGATTCTTCCCGGCATGGCACCTATATACGTCCTTCTGTGACCACGGATTTCCGATTCGTCGTGTAAGCCTCCTAAAGAAATGCGTGCGAAATTTCTTCCCAATGCTTTGGCAACGGAGCGTCCCAGCGATGTTTTACCTACACCCGGTGGCCCATAAAGACACAAAATGGGAGATTTCATATCTCCTTTCAATTTCAGAACAGCCAAGTGCTCCAAAATTCTGTCTTTGACAGTTTCCAGACCGGAATGGTCTTTGTCAAGAACTCTGCGGGCACGCTTCAGATCCAAATTGTCTTTGGTGTATTCCTTCCACGGGAGATCGATCATCAGCTGCAGATAATTGAGTTGAATTGCGTAATCCGGTTGGTTGGGATTGGCACGTTCCAGTTTTTGGACCTCTTTTTCAAAAATGCCTGCTACTTCTTTACTCCACTTCTTTTTGGCTCCCTTTTCCCGCAATTCATCAATTTCTTCCATATCTTGAGTAATACCCAATTCATCCTGAATGGTCTTCAGTTGGTTGCTCAAGTAGTACTCTTTTTGCTGCTGGTCTATTTCACCTCTTACTTTTTGATGGATTTGCTCTTTAAATTTTAAGAGTTCCAGTTGTTTGTACAACAATTCCAACAATCTGGACGCCCTTTCTTTCAAAGAATCCATGGCCAACAACTTCAATTTTTCTCCTGTACCATCCAAGTAAATATTGGAAGCCACGAAGTTGATCAGGAAGTCATCTTTATCAATATTTTTAAGAGCAAATTCAGCTTCACGCGGCATATTGGGAGTCAACTGGAAAATTTGTGAAGCCACATCTTTTATTCCTTCTACAAAAGCCCTATAACTGTTGTCGTCTTCCGGAGGAAGAATGTCTTGCAGATACGTTACCTCTGCTGCAAAATAAGGCTCTTGCTGAATCATGCGGCTTATTTTGAATCTGCGTGAACCGTGCAGTATTACTGTAATGCCGCCTTCCGGCATTTCTATGATTTTTAGAATTTTTGCCAAAGATCCGTACCTACTTACCCTGTCTTCTTCCGGGTCGTCCTCCAAAGGGTCTAGTTGCGTTACGGTGCCTACCCATTTGTCGCTATCAAAACTTTCACGTACCAAGCGCGTAGACTTTGTCCTGCCTACGGTAATGGGGATGAGAGTCCCGGGGAACACAACGGCGTTGCGCAACACCAACAAAGGGAGGGTTTCCGGCAAACGATCCTCTTTAATATTTTCAGGCATATCATCTATTTCCCCTTCTAACAAAGGGATTACAGTCATTTTATCACTTAAAAAAACGTTCATGGTAATATTGTCTAACAAGAATATAGTCAATCTTCGTGCCAGAGCTTATCTCTGACAAAATGACCGATTAAATAAAGGGGACCTTAATGGAAAAGAAGAAGTTTCTCCAGGAAAAGAAACCGTTTCGCATTTGTTTGTTGACAGAATAATCTATACCAATAACCATATCGTAATACGTGACAAAGTCAAGTCCCACTCCTCCGGCGTACAGCCACTGGTTGCTCAGCACGTTTTGTCTTTCATTCCAATTGTTATGGGCATAACCCACGTCAAAATGGGCGTTGGCATAAATAGAAAAATGTATTTTATTGAATTTGGGAAGGAAAGAAAGCCAATTGATGGTAAACGTTTTCTTTTTCATCAAGTTGTATTTCAACGTATTATTTAACACTGCAAACGACTGGCCATCGGCTACCGTATGTTCATACCCCCTGAGCATGTTGTTTTCGTACCCTATGGCTCTTTGCAGTATGAAAGCTTGTGTGTTTGAAAACGAAAAAGCTCCTGAAAAAACAGAAGAAACATACCAACGCGACAGGGCTAATTGTTTAAAATATTGAAGCCCCAGATGCATTTGTGCATACCTGACCGTAGCATCTGATGTAATATATGTATTTACTCCGGCTTGAACCAAATATCCGTTTAACGGGTAGGGATGGTAATCGCGTTGATCTGAGCGATACCTGTAATTTAGTTGAAACGCATTTCTATTCAAGAGGTCATTGCCCCAATAGTGTGGATTTAATTGCAGTACAGTATCTGCCAAAATAATATACTGGTGAATGAAAGATACGATATGGGTAGTACGAATATTGGGACGGTATGAATAATTTATACGACTTTCCAAGGACTTTTCAAGAACGACATCCGGAATGTTAAAACGAGCCGGTTTGTCTTCACTCGTATAGATATCCAGATTGTGACTCACATTCCATTGCATATCCATGCTCAAAAAATGAGTCCCTTTTTTATCTAAAGAAATATCACGATACCCCAAAAAAGCACCCCATTGATATCCTCCGTGAACAGACACTACCAGTTTATGTTTCAGTCCTAGGAAATTGTCTATTCGTGCACCTGCTTCTATGGTGATCTTTTTGAAATCCCAATTTTGCAGCCAGGCGCTCAAATTGCGTTCTTCCAATTTGAATTCTATAAGAGGCCAGATATACCATCTTTCTTCTACTTCTATGATCAGGGTAATGGAAGAGGGGTTGTCCACTTCTGGCAAAGGTGTTATCTCTAAATAGTTGAAAAGAAGTAGGTTGTTCAGATTCTCTTCTGCCAAACGCAGTTGTTCCGGAAACGTGGCTGTATGGATCGTATCGCCTAGAGAAAAAGGCAATTCTCTAATAAGGATGAAATCTTTTGTTGTTTTATTTCCAAGGAGTTGGATGTTGTCAATGACAACATATTCTTCTGAATGCTTCACCGTGTTTGCCCTTGCCAAATAACAGCCCATGCCGACCATAAAGAAGGCAAAGAAGCTCAGAAACAGGCTTTTTGATAGAACTCCTTTCATAAACCGACAAAATTAGGAAAAAAACAGAGATAATTTTCAATTAATTTAGAGACGGCGTATTCCGGCAGTTCATAAACCGTTGTTTGTATGTACTCTTCTTTGCTCAATACTGTAGTAGAAAGCCATGGTATTTGATAAAATACGGCATGGATTGTTTGATGTGACAATTTATGGGGTTGCATGGCATATGTGTGAGAAGGAAGAGTAGGGGGAAGAGTCATTCCCCAAATATGTGTCAACAAATATTCAAAGGCATCTGTTCTACAGAGCTGTTTGTATGTAACGCTTTTTTTTGTTTCTATAAGCGGAAACTCATAAAGGCCTTTCCATATATCGTTGTTTTTGCGACGTCTTATCACAGTGTAAGATTGATTAAGAAAAACAAAGTAATGAAAGTACCTGTCCTTAACGTGCTTTTTTGCTTCTCTGACGGGAAGCACATGTGTTTTGTTTTCTTTAAAGGCTGTACAGTCTTTTGATAACGGACATGAGCAGCAACGAGGGGTTGGGGAACATATGAGCGATCCAAAATCCATAAGGGCTTGATTAAATCGTGCACTTTCTCCCTTTGGCAACAAATGTTCAGCCAAAGAATGACATTTCTTTTTTGCTGCTGATGTGTGTATAGGTTCCTCTATTCCAAAAAACCGCGCTAAGAGTCTGTAGCCGTTTGCTTCCAATGCGGCAACCGGCAGGTCAAAAGCAAAAGAACCGATGGCTGCTGCCGTATACGGACCAATTCCATGGAGCTGTTGCAATTTTTCAACTGAATCCGGAAAAGAGCCTTTGTGTTCAGTGACAATGTTTTTTGCTGTTTTGTACATATTACGTGCCCTGGAATAGTACCCCAATCCTTGCCAAACCTTAAGTACTTGGTCTTCTTTAGCTCGTGCTAAATGGTGTACGGTTGGAAATGTGTCAAGAAATTTTGTATAATACCTTTCGCCTTGTTGTACTCTTGTTTGCTGTAGTATGATTTCGGATACCCATATGGCATAGGGGTCTTTTGTGTTTTTCCAAACAAAGAGCCGTTGGTGATTTTTGTGCCAACGAAACAACGCATTTGTAAAATCCATAAGACAAAGATAGATATATATGGTATTTTTTGTTTTTTTGTATGAAACACCTTGATATTAAGAATAAAGAGTTACCTTTGCAGTCCATTTGAAATATTATCATTTTAAATAACTTTTAAATTTTCTTATTATGACAAAAGCAGATCTTGTAAATGAAATTGCTAAGGCTACAGGACTTGAAAAAGTAGCTGTTCAGAAAGTAGTAGAGAGTTTCATGGAAACTGTAAAGGATTCATTGATTAGCAATAACAATGTGTATCTTAGAGGTTTTGGTAGCTTTATCCTGAAAAAACGTGCTCAAAAAACAGCCAGAAATATATCTAAAAACACTACCATCATTATTCCCGAACATTACATACCTGCATTTAAACCTGCAAAAGTGTTCTTGGAAAAAGTGAAAGAAAGCGTTAAATAATTTAGTTATGCCAAGCGGAAAAAAAAGAAAAAGACATAAAATGGCAACGCACAAACGGAAAAAACGTTTGCGCAAAAACCGTCACAAGAAGAAGTAAGCCTTTTTCATGTCTTAAGAACTGAGAAACCTAAAGCTACTTTTTTTGAAAAGGCACTTTAGGTTTCTTACTTTAACCACATTATGGAGAAAGATTTAATTATTGATGTGACTTCCTCGGAAGTTTCTATTGCCCTACTTGAAAACAAAAGGCTGATGGAACTTCACAAAGAAGAAACAACGGACAATCATTTCTCGGTGGGCGATTTATACTTGGGAAGGGTCAGGAAAATTATGCCGTCCTTAAATGCTGCCTTCGTTGATATTGGTCACGAAAAAGATGCATTTATTCATTACTTTGACCTAGGTTATGCTTTTTCTACCATCAATTACTTTAGCCAACAAGTAATTCAAAGAAAAAACAAACCAAAAGAAATTTACTCCAGTTTAAAACTGGGAACCGTATTACCCAAAGAAGGCAAAATAGCAGACGTGCTCAAGCCCGGACAGCCTGTTCTTGCGCAAATTGTCAAGGAACCTATATCTACAAAAGGTTCACGTCTGACATCAGACATTTCTATTGCCGGACGCAATATGGTACTGTTGCCTTTCTCAGAAAAAGTCAGCCTTTCTACACGTATAACGCTTAAAGAGGAGCGTAACAGGCTGGAACGTTTGGTAAAAAGTATATTGCCGCCCAATTACGGATTGATTGTACGAACAGCAGCTGAAGGCAAAAAAGCAGCTGTATTGGATGCAGAATTGAATGCACTTATCAAAAGATGGGAAGAGTCTTGGTCTGTTATGAGTAAGGGAATGTTGCCGTCTAGACTTTTGACAGAAAACAGCCGTATTACCACTTTGATTCGAGATTTGTTAAACGATTCGTTTACAAGCATTCATGTGAATGACCACACGGTTTTTGAGGATGTTTGTGAGTACATAGGTAAGATAGCTCCCGAAAAGGAGAAAATTGTAAAACTGTACAAAGGCAAAGACTCTATTTTTGATGCCTTTGATATCAACAGACAGATTAGGAGTTCTTTTGGAAGGATTGTGCCTTTAAAACAAGGAGTATATATCATCATTGAACATACAGAGGCATTGCATGTGGTAGACGTCAACAGCGGGATTCGTTCCAGAATGGGAGACGGACAAGAAAACAATGCCTTTGAGGTAAATATGATGGTTGCAGAAGAATTGGCAAGACAAATGAGGTTGAGAGATTTGGGAGGAATCATTGTTATAGATTTTATAGATATGGATACGGCAGACCACCGTCAGAAACTGTTCAGACGTATGAAAGAACTGATGGAATCCGACAGAGCCAAGCACAACATATTGCCTATAACAAAATTTGGTCTTATGCAAATTACGCGTCAGCGAGTAAGACAAGCCATGGAAATCAACACAAGTGAAAAATGTCCCAGTTGTAACGGTACAGGAAAGATTGCCCCAAGTTTGCTGTTTACTGAAAATATTGAAAACCAGTTGGCTTTCTTTGCAAGGGAGAAAAAACTGAAGAAAGTAGTGTTGGAAGTACATCCTTTTGTAGAAGCGTATCTTACAAAAGGGATGACTTCAAGAGCCAAAAAATGGTCTAAAAAATACAAATGCCGCCTGGGCGTGCGTGTGAATCCTGATTTGGCCGTTACTCAAGCTCGATGGTTGGATGAGAGCAACGGCATCATTGACCTTTAGCCTTTTTTGAGGGTCTTGGCATAAGAATCTCTCAATGTACATACTCTGTTAAAGACGGGGAGTGTGTCAGACGAATTGTAATCTGCTACGAAATAACCCAATCGTTCAAATTGCATACGAACACGCGTGTTGTCTTTACCGGCCTTTGCTTGTAAAGCCAGGTTGAGGGCGTCTTTGTCTACTAGAGCTTGCACAGTCGTATGAGAAAGGGGATTGATATATTCTTTGTAGTCGGCCCCTTCGGGTAGGCTTCCCATATCTGCTTCTGTAAACAATTTGTCGTATAGGTGTACTTGGGCAGTAGCTGCATGACGGGCACAAAGCCAATGAATAGTTCCTTTGACACTACGCCAAGTTCCCGTTCCGGGCTTAGTATCCGGATCGTATGTACAGTGCAATTCCGTTATGTTCCCGTTTTCGTCTTTGATAACGTTTTCACAACAGATGATGTAGCCGTATTTCAAACGGACTTCGCCACCGGGGCGCAATCTGAAGAACTTTTTGGGCGGCTCTTCCATAAAGTCGTCGCGTTCAATGTACAGCTCTTTTGAGAACGGTATGGAGCGTTCTCCGGCAGAGGCATCTTCCGGATTGAGAGAGGCTTTCATATGTTCCAATTTGTCTTCCGGATAATTGGTCAGGATGACTTTTATAGGATCCAATACCGCCATGTAACGGGGGGCTGTTTTGTTTAGGTCCTCTCTTATGCACCATTCCAGGAGTGAAAAATCAATTAGGTTGTCGCGTTTGGCAACACCCACTTTTTCTGAGAACAATCGAATCCCTGCCGGTGTGTACCCTCTTCTTCTCAAACCGCTGATGGTGGGCATACGCGGGTCGTCCCAGCCGTTAACCAATTTTGATTGCACCAACTCCAGCAGCCTTCTTTTACTCATGACCGTGTGTGTAATATTCAAACGTGCAAATTCGTATTGATGGGAAGGGAAGATTTCTAATTTCTCTATAAACCAGTCGTATAAGGGTCTGTGCACATCAAACTCCAAGGTACAGATGGAATGGGTGATTTTTTCTATGGAATCTGACTGTCCGTGTGCATAATCGTACATAGGATATATACACCACCGAGAGCCTGTCCTATGGTGGTCTGCATGCAAAATACGATACATGACAGGATCTCGCATAAGCATGTTCGGATGCGCCATATCTATCTTTGCACGCAACACTTTGCTGCCGTTCGGAAATTCCCCGTTTTTCATACGCGTAAAGAGATCTGCATTTTCCTGAACGCTTCTGTTGCGGAAAGGACTGTTTGTACCGGGAGTGGTAACAGTGCCTCGTGTTTGACGGATTTCTTCTTGTGTTTGGTCATCAACGTAAGCCAAACCTTTGGCTATAAGACCGTGTGCCCAATCGTACAATTGTTCAAAGTAATCAGAGGCATACAATTCGTTCGCCCATTGAAAGCCAAGCCACGTGATATCTTCTTTTATGGAATCAACGTATTCCACATCTTCTTTTATGGGGTTGGTGTCGTCAAAACGAAGGTTTGTGATGCCTCCGTACTTGATGGCCAAGCCAAAATTCAAGCAAATACTTTTTGCATGCCCTATGTGAAGGTATCCGTTAGGTTCCGGAGGAAACCGGGTGATAATGGATTTGTACTTGCCTTGTGCAAGGTCGGCTTCAATGATTTCTTCAATGAAATTCAGGGAACGTTCTTCAGCGGGTTTTGTCTTTTCCGTATTCATATTTGGATAATTTTCAGGAATACAAAATTAGCTATAAATAATGTATATTTGTGGAAATTCAAAATTAATGATACGATCAATGACCGGGTATGGGAAAGCGGAAACCACCATTGCCGGAAAAAAGTATACAGTAGAGATTCGCTCTCTGAATGGGAAAGTTGCAGATGTAGGATTCAAAACATCGCAAATACCCCGAGCACAAGAACATCCGTTAAGAAAACAAATCATTGATAAATTGCAACGTGGCAATATCGATCTTTTTATTACCACGCAACAAGAACAAGAGTTGTATGAAAGTACATTTAATGAAGCATTGATAAAAAAATACTTTCAAGACCTCAAGGATATATTTCATGATTTGGAAGAAGAGGTACACGCTCCGGATTTGATAGCTGCATTACTTAGGATGCCTGAAGTCAGGGAAGTGCAGAGAAAAGAATTGGCTACGGAAGAGTGGGACAAGTTAGCAGATACCATACTTAGAGCCGTTGACCAATTGGATGAATTTCGTATAAAAGAGGGAGAACAATTGGGGAAAGATTTGCTGTCTCATTTGGACCACATAGAGCGGTATTTACAAAAAATTGAAGAACTGGACCCAAACAGAATCGCTTCTGTCAGAAAACGTTTGGAAGATAAAATGGCAGATATGTGCGATGATATTACCATTGACCAGAACCGACTGGAACAGGAACTGATCTATTATCTGGAGAAAATGGATATTAATGAAGAACGTGTCAGGTTAAAACAACATTGCACCTATTTCAGGCAAACGATGGAAGCGGATGCATATGCAGGCAGGAAATTGAACTTCATATCACAGGAGATGGGTAGAGAAATCAACACGCTGGGCTCCAAAGCGTTTTACGCCCCAATACAACAGCTTGTAGTAAAAATGAAAGATGAACTTGAAAAAATCAGAGAACAAGTACTCAACGTACTATAAATACGGTTTTTTCCTTTGTGTTGCTTGTTTGGTAACAACTGCTTGTGTTAAAAGAGAAAAAGCGACATTTACTTATGTAGTAGAGGGGCGGGTAGGGAGTGTCTTAGGAAGACCCATACCCGGTATTCAAGTGGTTATGCACCGCTCGTACGCACAATGGCAAGAGTCTGATACAGCTGTTACTGATGATTTGGGACAATACAAGGTATATATGACTTTGCTCAACAGGCAACGGGCCTTTGTTTTGGACTTTCAAGACCCGGGAATTGTTGGCCGTCCCGTTACATACAAGCCTTCTTCTAAACAAATCATCTTTCCAGAGCAAAGGGACAAAATGCCTTTGCATCAATATTTTGTCATTACAGATTCTTTGACATTATATACCGGGATAGATATCAATCCGTAGCCGGTAGCTTAGGAAATCCGGCTGTAATCTGCCCGTCTTTTACTCAACAGATCCAACTGTTGGACCAAAACAACATGCATCTTTTTTTGCAACAAAGCATCGTCCTTCAGTACGCGTTGGGCTTCCATGCGGGCCCACTCTAGAATTTGGCCGTCACGAGCCAAGTCGGCGATGCGTAGCTCAAAGGCGAGTCCGCTTTGAGCCGTTCCTTCCAAATCTCCCGGTCCGCGAAGGCGCATATCTGCCTCGGCAATTTCAAAACCGTCGTTGCTGATGCACATCAGGTGTAAACGTTCTCGGGCTTCTTTGCTCAATGCGTGTCCCGTCAATAAAATGCAGTAGGATTTTTCTCCGCCACGTCCTACACGTCCACGCAGTTGATGCAGCTGAGAAAGTCCAAACCTCTCTGCGCTTTCTATGACCATTACCGTAGCATTGGGCACGTCAACCCCTACTTCTATGACAGAAGTGGCCACAAGAATTTGAGCACGTCCTTTGACGAATAAATTCATGTCATA
>LSQX01306422.1_pt1 | contig 33327 bp, 26 predicted proteins | sample 654561 | NCBI WGS metagenome assembly LSQX01 (sample SAMN04489861, study PRJNA283612) | anaerobic digester metagenome | isolation source: 4 biogas reactors fed with cattle manure at either 37C or 55C with and... | place: Denmark: Kongens Lyngby | collected 2014 | reverse complement strand
TATTAACACCACAAAACAAAAAAGCTGCTGACGCTGTCAACAGCTTGAATTTTTTAGAGGAGTATATACCTTAAATTAATGATGTGCTGAAATAACGTTCGACTCTGTCGGGCAAAACTGTTGCTATCCTTTGATCGCGACCATACTTTTCCGCCATTTTTACCGCAGCCCATACATTGGCCCCGGAAGAAGTGCCAACCAGAGCACCTTGAATGCGCGCCAAATCTCTTGCGGTTTGAATGGCGTCATCGTCTGTTACTTCAACAACCTCATCAATAAGGCTTACATCCAGAACACGGGGAACAAAACCATCGCCGATCCCCTGAATCTTATGCAAACCCGGCTCATGCCCCAGGAGTGCAGAGACGTTTTTCGGCTCTACCGCAATCACTTTAATCCCGGGCCCCTTTTCTTTCAGGTAGCGGCCGACCCCTTGTAAGGTGCCCCCGCTGCCAAGGCCGGAAACAAAGATCCCCACTTCACCTTTCATCTGATTCCAAATTTCCGCCGCCGTAGTGAGGTAATGGACTTCAGGATTATCAGGGTTTTCAAATTGTTGGGGGACAAAGATGTTCGGATCTGCCGCTTGTTGTTTTTCAACTTCCGTTAAAGCTCCGGCGATGTTTTCTTGGGCATTGGTCAGGATTAGCTCCGCCCCAAGGGCCTTGATTATTTTTTTCCTTTCCTCACTCATGTTTTCCGGCATCACGATGACGACGCGATAACCCTTTTGGACTCCGACCAGAGCCAGACCGATACCGGTATTGCCGGAAGTGGGTTCCATAATCGTCATCCCCGGTTTTAAATCCCCTCTGGCTTCGGCCTGTTCAATCATGTGTTTGGCCACCCTGTCCTTGATACTCCCGCCGGGGTTGAGGTACTCGGCCTTGGCAAAAATATTAAACCCGGTGGCCTTTTTTAAGCTAAGCAACGGTGTATTGCCGATCATATCAATTACTTTATCAATAGTCATTGCGCATGTTCCCCCTCGATCCAGCTATTATAGTATTATATGATTACCTGGTATTAGATGATTACCCGGAAGCAGATTAACTAAGCTCAGCTTAGCTGTGTTTTACATGAATTATTATATTCGATATAAGGGCAGGATAATCCTTTAAATAATTTTTCACAAATTCCGGCTCAACTAATTACTTTTTCTTTTTTTGAACGATAGTCGTACTGCAGGTATACATCGGCCGGTCTATCCTGGAGATAAAGATAATCATAAGCCTCCGCAGGCTCCCGGTGCATTATTGTATATTGATCGCGGGCTTCCTGCCGGCAACGGGGACAGCACTGTATGGGGATACTTATGCAATAAACACTGTTGCGCCCCCTCCGCCCGGCAGCAGCAGCAGATTCTATTAAGAGGTAACCGGGGCAATCAGGACACACTTTTAAGATTTCCAGCTGGGTCTCACTAATCTGATCGGTATCATAGTAAATTTGGCGGTGTCTCTGAACCAAAGATCCGGACTTCTGGCGCCGGGTTGTAGCGGCCAGTTCCAGCCGTTGCCGGAAAACGCCGGAGAGCTCATGCACAATTTCCTCCAGCCGTTTCATATTTCTACGTTCTTCTTTAAAGAGACCTTCCCTGTAATCAGGCTCGTATAAATTGGAGTAATCTATACCTGCCATAGCCATAATAATCCCCAGGTTTACATAGGGCAGAGCTGTTTCGACCGAATACCCCCCCTCCAGCACTGCGATATCGGGAGAAAGCTTTTCATTTAATACGGCATAACCGCGGGCAGAAAAAGCCATATTGGCCAGCGGATCGCTGTAATGGTTGTCCTGACCCGCAGAATTCACAATCAACTCCGGCTGGAACTCATCCAGTACAGGAAGCACAAGATTATCCAGAACATAAAGAATCCCTTCGTCGGTAGTTCCCGGCGGAAGAGGTATATTCAATGTAGTCCCCGCGGCCAGCGGCCCGCCTATTTCATCTGTAAATCCGCTGCCGGGATACAAGGTGCGGCCGTCCTGGTGAAAAGAAATAAAGAGGATATCCGGGTCATGCCAGTAGATATCCTGCGTACCGTCTCCGTGGTGAACGTCAGTATCCACAATGGCAATACGTTGCAGGCCGTACTTTTGACGCAGGTATTCAATCATGATCGGCTCATTATTTATATTGCAGAAACCGCGGTTTCCATGAGCCACACGCATTGCATGGTGGCCGGGCGGCCTGACCAGAGCAAAACCGTTTTTAATTTCACCGCTCATCAGCGCATCGGCAATCACCAGCGCACCCCCGGCAGCAATCCGGTGTGCCTCAGTAGCCTGGGTTTCAATATCGGGTACGCAAAAATGCACCCGGGCAATATCTTTAAGATCTGCTAATCGCGGCTGGTACTGGCAAATTTCGGGGAGATCCATAATACCTTCTTCAAAAAGCTGATCCCTGGTATAAAGCAGCCTCTCCTCACGTTCAGGATGGGTTGGAGAAATTGCCCAGTCGAAAGCCGGGAAAAAAACCAATCCGGTTTGTCTATCACTTACCCCTTTTTTTCTTTTTGCCTGCAGATAAGCATGAATGTTCCGGTTTTTTTCACTCATGGCTCTACTCCTTTAAAATCATCAATAATTCCGGAAGCAATCTGAACACCAACATCAAACAGCTTACCGGCCGTTGACCAGCCCCGGATCATATTAAACTGCTCCTCAAGAAAATATTCATAACGATCTGCATAGTGACCGATACCCCGGTTTTCTGCAATCTGTTGCAACTGTTTCCGTGCCAGCTCTTTGGCATCTTTAAGCTGCCAGCCGGGGCTGATTTTACCGCTGATTCCCTCCAGGTTTAAATAATAAGTCTGCTGTTCCGTGTCGGCATGCATAAGCAGCGAAAGGGTGGGCCGCGCTACAGCGGCGCCCAGGGCATTCGCCACAGGAGAATAGCGGTGAACCAAGGCCCGGCATCCCAGCCGGTTTGCCAGGGAAGAAACAAAGGATGCGGCTGCAGCACCTATTCCTACAGCGCGGTCCAGCTCTACCCGCCTTTTATTGACAATCTCCCAGATTTTATAAGCGGGCTCCTGCTCCCAGGTTTTAGATATTTCCTTAATGCTTTCTTCTAACCGATCATTTACCTGCAGCACTATTGTATGGGCCAGCTCCCTTACCGTCAACCCTGCCTGCCGGGATATGTTCTCTAAAGCTCCCATAGAAAGGGATAGAGAACCCAGCTTGCCTTCTTCCAGAATATTTACAGCATCGGTAGGGGTTGCTGCAGGCCCGCCAAAACAGGCCGCAGGGCCCAAACGATCCGGACCAATGGTGACCGTGTTTTCAACCCACCGGATAGCGCTATCTCCTCCCAGGGGGATTGAACGTACGGCAAAAGAGCGCACATGTGAATAACGTCCGCCGATAATCGCCCCCTGAGAAGCGTAAAGAGGCTTCCCTTCCAGGATGAGCGCAAGATCGGTAGTAGTGCCGCCGATATCTGCGACTACTGAGGTCTGCTGATCCATCGTCAGGGCAAAAGCACCCATTACGCTGGCAGCAGATCCGGAAAAAACGGTTTCACACGGGTAGTGCAGCGACACCTCCAGCGGCATTGTACCTCCGTCAGCCTTGAGGATATTAATGGGAGAAGTAATCCCCCGATCCCGTATGGCTTTTTCAATACCTGCCGCAAACCCGGCCCACTTTTCTCTGGTCACAGCGGTATAATAAGTGGTTACCGCCCGGCGTGGAAAATTAAGCTGACCGGACACTTCAAAGCCTCTGACCACCTCCAGGTGAGGATACCCGTCCTTTAAAATCTCTTCAACCCTGCGCTCATGGCTGCTGTTCCTCTGTGAAAACTTCCCAACTACAGCGACTTTGCGTATACCCGCATCAACAATCAGCTTTCCGATCTCTTCGATCTCCTTCTGATCCAGCGGTTCAGTATTCCGCCCGCGAAAATTTGTAGCCCCGGCAGCAAAATAGGTATGGGGTAAAAACTCCATATTTCGGAAATTAAGGCCGGGTCCGGGAAGCAGGACCAACGCCACCTCGTCCCCGCCACCGGAAGCAAGAAGGTTTGTAACGAGCGTGGTGCTGAGTACAACCTGAGTTATATTACTTGTTTTATCGCTGCCCTTTATTCCCTGGAGCAGATCATCCAAAACAGCGAAAATGGAATTTTGCAGGTCATCCTCTTTCGTCGGATGCTTAGCTGAATTTATTATCCTTCCTTCGGAGCAGAGAACTCCATCGGTAAAAGTACCGCCTACATCAATCCCAATCAACATTTAATTCACCGCCCAACTTACTTTTCGATGCCAATACGGGCCATAACGCCCTTGTCCATATAATGCTTAACGCAGCGCATCTCCGTTACCAGGTCCGCCCTCTCCAGAACCTCAGGCGGAGCACTCCTTCCGGTTAAGATTAGCTCCATACCGGAAGGTCTGCTATCCATCAATTTGCAGATCTCTTCCACCGTTAACAAACCGCCGTGCAAGGCAGCCATTATTTCATCCAGAATCAGCACATCGCAGGCCTGGTTTTCCATTGCTGCATACACTTTTTTCAACTCATCTGCAAGCTTTTTTTTCAGGGCTTCTTTTTCTTCCCGGGTCAGATTAAAGAAAAATTTTTTTGTCTCCGCCAGCCTGATAATTTCAAACTTCCCGTTTAAGCAAAGGGCACTTTTCAGCTCTCCGCTCTCAGAACCTTTTAAAAACTGAAACATTATCACATTATAACCTCTGCCAACGGCCCGTAATCCCAGACCCAGAGCAGCGGTAGTCTTACCTTTGCCGTCCCCGGTATAAACCTGCACATAGCCCTTATTCATTTTCTTTTCTCCTTTAAAGACTTCCTTCTAGATAATAATAATTCCATCAAAAACCCGGAATACCTCTCTTTTAAAAAAACTCAATTCTCCAGGGAGAACCTGGTGCAAAATCTTCCCGGAAAAACCGTCTTTTTGCCTTTCACAAACTTTATTAAACAAAGTAACAGCCGATATATAATAAAGAAGTAAAGTATCTAAAAGTATCTATATAACATAAGGAGGGACAACTATGACCAGATATTTAAGATTGCTTGCTTTTTTATGTACAGTGTTTCTGATCTCATGTCTGTTTCTTTTTCCCTTAACGTTTGTTGGAAGAGCTCATGCCGAAGAAGGTATTAAAGTAAAAATCAACGACAAATTCCTCTCTTTGCCTCAACCTCCGATACAAGTTGGGGTAACAACCCTGCTCCCCTTCCGCCCTATCTATGAATTCCTGGGCGCCACCGTTTTATGGGATAAAAGTACCGGCACAGTTTCGGCTTCAAGGGGAGCCATAAAAGTGGATCTACAGGTGGAAAACGGAATCGCTATTATTAATGACGAAAAAGTTATTCTCAACGTTTCACCCCGTATTGTTAACGGAACAACAATGGTCCCGGCATGGTTTTTTGCTGAAAGCATGGGAGCACAGGTGGATTGGGATGCAAAACAGCAGGTAATCAATATTTCCCTCGCGTCGGTCACCGGGATTTCTCTCGAGACAAGGGGACTAATCCTGGAAGAGGGGGAAACAGAGATAATTGCAGCCACTGTTTTCCCGGGTAATGCTGTCAACAAAAATATCAAATGGAGTTCTACATTATCATCCGTTGCCAGCGTACATAAAGCCGGCGATTCAGAAGCCGTTATCTCTGCCGTTAATCCCGGAACTGCAATTATCATCGCAGCCACAGAGGAAGGCAATTTTGTATCGACCTGTAAAGTAGAGGTGGAACAGACATATACTTCCGTAACGGGAATCTCACTTAATAGATCTAGGTTAACCCTGGTAGAAGGAGGAGCACCGGCAGTTTTAATCGCCGATATTACTCCTGAAACAGCCACGAATAAAAACATTATCTGGAAATCCAGCAATAACGGTATCGCTTCCGCTTACAGGCAGACTGTCAACCGCGGCATAATTGCCCCGTTGAAAAAGGGAAATACGGTCATTAGCGCCACCACGGAGGACGGAGAATTCATCTCCATTTGTACGGTAACAGTACTGTCAAAAGATGAAGATTAAAAAACCCCGTGGGATAATCATAAAGGCTTCTTCCCCGGGGGGAGCATTTTATTTGCTGGTATTATGATTTTGCTGATATGATTTTATTGTTCAAAAATCTCCCGGGATATTGTGTACGTGCTGCCGGATAGTAAGACCGTTCCCAGGCATGGGTAGCTGACATCTGTTCATCAGTAAGGTTATAATAATCATAGCGGATACGGTTCGGAACGTCGGGAACGGGATCGTTCCAGGTGGCATCGATATGGTACCAAACCCCATCCAGATTGACCATGTTCCAGGCATGGTTTTCTCCTCCTGCCTGCCCGGAGATAATACACGTGCCAATCCCGGCTTCATCCAGCATTTTGTATAGAAGCAGGGCATAACCCTGGCAAACAGCCCTGCCTTTGACCAGGGCAGCATAGGCGGAATGTTCCCGGTAGTTCAAATCGTAAGCCACATTGGATACTAGATAGTCATGCACTGCTTTTGTTTTCCGGTGTTCGTCCATTCCTGGAGTTAAGATTTCCCGCAGAATGCGCTCCACCTGTCGTTCAACATAATTCTCTTCCTCACGTGTTGCCAGATATTGAAAACGAAGATTTAGAAGCAGATCGCCGCCAGAACCGCTGGACCAGCTTATATTATAACTGCGCTGGGAATAAAGAAGGTAATCATCTTCAGCTAAAATGTCTTCCAGCATAGTCTCCAGGGCGTCGGGCATTTTCAAGGCTTCTCCGCTGTAGCGTACCTCAAGGGAGGGAACCCGCTGCTCGAGCGCACCGATAAGAAGCTGCCGCAGATCAGCCGGAACAGAGGCAGTTTTTGTCTGGTATTCCTGGAAAAGCCCCCCCGTCCCGGATGGTGTATTATTGTTTTCCGAGGGGGGGGCCCGGTCCAGCTCCACAGTATAGAGGTCCTCAGTTTCCACGTTCTCCAGTTCCACCTGCGAAATATAAAAAGAACGGGCTGGATCATCAGCATATCCGGGCCAGATTTGAATGGCAAGTCCCAGTTGAACAGGTCCGGGTTCTTTACAGGTTACCGTATAAAAAGCACCCTCTTTATCTTCAACGAGATTGTTACCGAAAGTGGAAAGCCAACAAAAAGTCCCGGACGGGAAAGTGCGATAACCTACCTCTCTTACATAATCGAGAGGTTTGCCCCCTTCATGCACTACGGTAAAGCTTTTTACCCTCCACCCTGCGGTGTAATTTAGAATTGTAAAATACCTGTTAACCGGAGTACGCAAAAGCCGCCCTCCGGAACCGGCTTCGGCTGTAACCAGGCCGTTACCGCTGTAAAGGGGCAACCTCTGGGGGCGGGTAATTATTTCAGCGCCGCTTGATATGAGTTTATCCAAATCGCGCTGAGCAGGCGTCCCTTCTGCCAGTTCCAAAAAATTGTTTTGCAACTCTACCCAATTGATATTGCGCAGCCTTAACAGAGGGGCAATTTCCCGTACACGGTTGTTGTTCAGATCCAGGTATTGGAGCTGGCGTAATCCTCCAAGAGCGTTTAAATCCTCAACCCGGTTGTTGGTCAGAGACAACCACTCCAGCCTCGTCAATCTTCGCAGCGGTTCCAGGTTGTTAATCTGATTGCTGCTAAGCTCCAACCACTGCAGCTGTTTCATACTTGAAAGAAAGCTAATATCACTGATGCAGCCATTGGCCAACATCAGGCGCTGCAGCCGGTTAACCCTGGCCAGCGGCGCTACATTGAGATCATCGAGATTGCCGTTCAAGAAAAGACCCTCCAGCGCCTTCAGGGAAGCCAGAGGTGTAAGCTCATAAATTTCATTGCCTTCAAGGTGCAGTTCTCGCAGGTGTGTCAGGTTTTTAACGGTGCCGATATCCTTCAGGCAGTTGTAGCTGAGGTCAAGTTCCTCCAGGGCTGTTAACCCTTGCAGGGGATTGATATTTTTAATATGATTGCCACCCAGATTCAAAACCCGCAGGCCGCTAAGACCGGCCAGGGAATCAAGATCCTCAACTTTATTCTGGTGCAGATTCAAGCTTTCCAGGTTAACAGCATATTCCAGGCCTGTTAAATCTGCAATATCCTGCCTGCTGGCCTCCAGGATCCACAATTGGGACAGGTCTGTAACTGTAAGTAACCCTGCGGGACGGTTCAGTTCCTGACGAACCGCCGTTTCGAGCTGTGGATCGGCAAAGTGAACGATCTCCTGGGCCGCTGTTGCTGCAGTGCAAATAGTGAAAAAAAAGCTAACGAATAAAAAAAACGCCATAAATATTACCCTGAGCAGGCCAAACCTGGTAATTTGCAAAAGCATGTTTGTTCTCCTTTCACACCTCCATTAAGACCGGATTACGGCAGGCGATAGATGGTTAATATGTAATTACGATAAAGATAGCCATCGGGGGAGACGGCTATCGTAACCTGGTTCATACCAGTACCGAGGGCTACTATCCGGGCAGCGCCGTTACTTGCAGAAGTCCCGTTTATACGCAGATAATCCAAAGTATCATCAAGATTAACTGTCAGGCTGACCCGGTTTGTATCATTATCTACAACCATGGTATAAGGCATGTTATCCGGAATAAGGTTTAGCTTCATGGTGCTTTGCGTTATCAAAAGGCTATTAAATAAAGCCTCATCAGCGGAAAGATGACCGGTCTTAGTAACGTTCAAAGAAAACTCCTTCTCCTGACGGGCATTGCGATCATCGGTAACGCGAACAGTAAACGTATAAGATCCCATAGAGGTAGGGGTACCGGAGATAACCCCCGAACTGCTCAGCCTCAACCCGGGAGGCAGGCTGCCGCTCAACCGCGACCATCTATAAGGTGCAGTACCGCCACTTGCCTCCAAGGATATGGAATAATATGAATTACGGTTCGCCCTGGTTAAATAAGAACCGGTAACAATCTCCAGAGAGCCGGATGTGCCCGATGAGCTGATGTAACCGTTAATAATAGAAGGAGTATATCTGCCGCTATCTAGCAAGCTCAAGTTTCTTACAGAGAGAGATGTACTCCCCTCCGCCTCCACCGTAAAATAAATACGAAACAACCTTCCATCACCAACTAAATAGTCATCAGGCTCGTTTTCCCAAAAAACAAAAATTTTCCCTTCATCTGCGTTTTTTAAATTCCAGTCAAAATCATAATCCGCAAGCAGCCCCCCCCTCGCCACATGCGTGGCAACGACAATATCTGCATCATATTCCATCTCAAAAGAGCAGCCGAAGAGTTCCTGAGAATTTTCGATAGAAACATCAATGATAACGGTTGAACCCTTTTTCACTCCGTAGCCAGAATCAACCCGGAAGGTTGTATTTGCAGCTTCAACGGCAGAGGTGCTGCAGAATACAACCAGACACGCGATGAAGAGCATGGATATCACGGTTTTTAAAAAAGAAAAAAAACAAGTAATCGTAAATGACAGTTTACATCCCGAAGAAACAACCGGCACAGCAGAAGATCCCACAGCTGCAGCAGAATGAAACGAAATATTGAAGACATAACGGTTTTCTTGCATGACAACCCCCAAACATATTTATAAGATTACACTAAAGTATTCTCAAAGACCTGTCCTGTTCCTCCACTACTATATATATCGGCACTTTTCAAAAAAAATTAACGAAGCCGCTTTTTCCTTGTCTACCCCCCCTGATTACAAAACATGAAAAGGGATTTGCCTTTCGTTTGGGGAATTGTGTTATTATGAATATCGTTCACACAGAAAATTTACGCCGTACAGTTTTACAGATAGCCTGGCCGATTGTTCTCCGTACATTTTTAAACACAGTTGTTCAGATGGTTGACATGATCATGGTCGGCAAACTGGGAGCAACCGCTTTAGCCGCCGCCGGTTTAGGGAACCAGGCTTTCTTTTTTACCATTTCCGTTGTTCAGGCCTTCAGCATCGGGACTACCACGCTGGTTGCCCAGGCTGTAGGAAAAAATGACATGGAAACAGCTAAGAAAATAGCAGGGCAATCTCTGGCCGCAGTACTTATAACCACCTTCTTGCTGAGTGCTATCATCGTTACTTTTTCGCGACAGATTATCAACGGCATAGTATACTTCATGCCTGAAAAAGACCTGGAGTTGATCAACCTCGCCAGCCAGTATCTGGCTATCGTGGGAATTTCCATTTCGCTGCGCTTCACCCTGCTCATTGTCAACGCTATCTTCCAGGGAGCCGGGAACACCCGTACTCCCCTTTATCTGATGATACTATGTAATCTGGTTAATGTGACGGGTAATTACTTTTTAATTTTTGGTGTCGGTCCTTTTCCGGCGCTGGGAGTCCAAGGAGCAGCGATAGCAACATGCGGAGCCGGCTTGTTGGCTGGCGGGCTGGGGATAGGGCTGCTTTTTAGCCGCTTTTCTCCTGTTCGGTTGCAGTTTAAAATCCTAGAATTTTTTAGCCTGCAAAAACAGGTCATCTCCGGGGTTCTATCCGTGGGCATTCCATCTGCCATCGAGCAAGCAGGGATCCATGTCGCTCAGATCGCCTTTTCCATGATTGTGGCTTCCCTGGGAACCATGGCTATTGCCGCTCAGCAGATCACGCATACTGCATTTACCATGACTAACTTGCCGGGCCTCGGTTTTTCCATGGCTGCCACAACGCTTGTAGGACAATTTATCGGTGCGGGCAAAAGGGAACAAGCCTTGAAAAGCGGTATGGAAACGGCCCGTTTGGCCTTAATCTGCATGTTAGCCTGCGGCCTTTTATTCATTATTTCACCCCAATCCATTATTAATCTATTTACAAAGGAAGCTGCAGTACTGGAACTTGCCCATACTCCATTGATTCTTATTGGCCTCGCCCAACCGGCCATGGCATATGCTGCTTCTTTGACCGGCGGACTGCGAGGCGCGGGGGATACTCTCTGGGCGATGTATCTTACCTTGCTAAACACGCTGGGCGTGCGACTGCTGCTTACTCTCTCGCTGGTATATACTGGCTGGGGCTTAACAGGTGTGTGGGCGGCAATGATAGTAGAAATATATTTACGGGGTACATTTATTTTCCTGCGCTTCAAACATAAAATCCCACAGATCAGTTCCCTGCTCCATTCCGTAGAAGGAATAGAAGAAAAGGGTTAGATGCAAATTAGATGCAAAAAATTAGCCGGATAAACCCTTCTCCTCTGAAAATGTAACCATAAAATAAACTTCCTGAAACATTTGTGTAATATTGAGCATTTATAATTGTTTTAGTTGACCCCCTCTTAATATATATTTTTTTAAGCGGTCTTTATTGGCCGCTTTTTATTTTTTGATAGCGATACATTACCGAAAGCACTTCGGCAGCTTCTTCCGGGGTAGAGTAAACCGGAATCCCGGACTGTTCAAGCGCAACCACTTCGTTCATGGCAAATTCTTTGCACGGGACACAGCTCAGGATGGGCTTTCCCTGGAAATCAATCTTTTTATTAAATTCTTTTACGTAGGAATCCAGTATCTCCGCCTGGAGGATTACAATGACGCCGCTGATCTCTTTGCTGCGCAAACCTATTTCAATGGTTTTCCTAACCTGTTCAGCATTCATATCAAAAGTAAAGTCTACAGGATTGTTGCATCCCACGTAAGGGGGTATGATTTCCCTCAATTGCCGACTTATCTCCGTGTTCAGTTCCGCAGGCTTCATCCCGTTCAAGGAAAGAGCATCCGCAGCTGCCACCCCCAGGGAACCGGTATAGGATATTACCAGGACACCGTCGCCCAGGGGAAGAGGTTGCCTGGAAAAAGCCCTCGCAAGCCCAAACATGTGATCGTTGTCCCTGGCGCGGATGATGCCGGCCTGCCTGAAAGCAGCATCATAGACTGTGTCGTTGCCCGCCAGTGATGCGGTATGTGAAGATACTGCCTTTTTACCGGCCTCCGTACGTCCGGATTTCAGGACAATGATGGGCTTTCTTGACGTTATTTTCCGGGCGGCGTCAATAAATCTTCGCCCGCTTTTCACATCCTCCAGGTACATGCAGACCACTTCTACATTGTTGTCTTCCCCAAGGTATTCCAAAATATCTGTTTCGTTGATATCGGCTTTATTGCCAATAGTTGCGACTACAGCAAGGTCCATGATATGGCGCATGCCCCAGAGCATTCCTGCGGCATATACCCCCGCCTGAACAATTAACCCGATATTCCCCTTACGCAGCTCTCCTACCGCCCCGATAGACTGGACCATATTATGATGGGTGTTGATAATACCGGAACAATTCGGGCCTATAAACCGGCAGTCGTATTTTTCCGCCAAACGTTTGAGCTCCTTTTCGGTACTCTTGCCACTTTCACCGGTCTCTGCGAATCCCGCCGACTCGATAACAATCATTTTAATTCCCTTTTTACAGCACTCCTCAAAAGCCTGCAGGGTATGAGCCGCTGGAACAAGAATAATGGCTGCATCGACCGGCTCTTCTATCTCATCAATCTTGGAAAATGCGGTAACCCCCTGGATTGTATTTGCATTAATGTTCACTGGGTAAAGCTTACCGGGAAAATGGTGAGACAATAGATTGTGAAATACGTTCCAACCCAGCTTTCCGGGCTTGTCCGAGGCGCCTAAAACAGCTACACTGGAGGGGTAAAAAAGGTTTTCCAGGCAGCCCCTGGCCCCTTTCCCGGGAACACTCAGGCTTTCTGTTTCCGGCTGCCCAAGAAAAATGCGCGCATCAACCGTCATATTACCCTTTGGATAAAGGAAAACCGGATTCAATTCAAGCTCCTTTATCTCAGGATGCCTCATCACCAGTGCGGATACGTTGAGCAAAAGCTCCTTCAGGGCAGGGAGATCTACGGCTGTTCCCCTGAATCCCTGAAGCAAATTATAACCCTTGATCTCTTTAAGCATCTCATCGATATCCGCCTCCGTTACAGGCAGGACCCTGAAAGAGACATCTTTAAGGACCTCTACGAAGATCCCGCCCAGCCCAAACATTAGAACCGGCCCAAAAGCAGGATCCCTGCTCACACCAACAATTGCCTCCAGTCCCGGAGGAATCATTTTTTGCACGGCTACCCCGGCCAATTTGTAATTCGAAAACGTGTCGCTAATTTCTTTGTAAGCAAGCTCTACTTCGGCAGCGTTTTTTAAATTTAATTTCACGCCGCCCAGATCTGATTTGTGGACAACCTCCGGAGATAATACCTTTAACACTACCGGATAACCGATCTTTTGACTGAACTCTGTCGCTTCATCAAGTGAGTTAGCAACCAGAATACTGTTGGTTGAAATGCCTTCCCTTACTAAAAGTTCTTTACACTCATGTTCCATCAGGAAAGATCTCTTTTCATCCTCTGCTCTGCCCATTATTTCATTCCATAGTACAACCATTTTTATTCCCTTTCCTCCTCAAGCATGTCAAAGATATTATTTTGTTTATATGGGATTACCCCTTGATGCAACATAGATGCTCATAATATTGCCTTAGGAAATTAGGAAATTTGCATAATAAATATTATCCCGTTGAGGTTAACTTAAGTATAGATGATATCCTCCTCAAAAACAGTTAGTGTCTCCAACCCGTCCGTTGTAACTAGATAGGTGTTTTCCAACCCAACAGCGCCGTCAGGGAAAACATACTTTGGCTCCAGAGCAAATACCATTCCTTCTTCCAGTGGGGTGTCAAACCCATGAGCAATTACAGGAAATTCATCCAGCTCAATGCCGACGCCGTGGCCAATGAATGCGACCGGCTCGGGAAAACCCAGAAAATGCCTTATAAACCCGCTTTCGCCGGCCAGCTGCATTGCCCGGTCATAAAGCTTGCTGCAGGCCACCCCCGGCCTGGCGATTATCTCCATCTCCTTCAAGATGTGGACCGCCGAGGCATGAGCTCTGGCCAGGTGATCAGGCAACTTCCCTGAACAAAAAACCCTTGTCTGGTCCAGCATATAGCCGTCGAGGATGAAACTAAAATCTATGAGCACCGATTCGTTCCTGCCGATTATTTTGTCATAGGAACCCTGAGCAAATGCGGGGCTGACCCCTTTCCCGCCGATCGATCCGTCAAAATAGCTGGGGTTCGTATTTGAGCCGGATAACAAATGAACATAAAAAAGTTCCTGATTAAAACCGCGTACCCTCATTACCCCAGGGTGTCCTTTTTTTCTGGCAAACCCTGCGACCATCCCGGTAAATTCCAGCTCAGACATCCCTTCCCGAAGATTATCTCCTATAAAGGTAAATATCTCCAACTGGGTTTTCGTCGCATCTTTCAGAATTTCTATTTCATAGGAAGATTTTACCATCTTCACAGTGCGAATCAGTCCGCCAATATCGACTATTTCGGCGGGCTTAAATAGTTGTTGATAACGTAAATACTGGTTTGCAGGCAATACATCCAGTTCAAAACCCAAAGTATTAAAAGGTCCGAAACCATGGGATTGTAAAACCGTAATAATTTCCTTCAAACTGCTCACGCCGATAATATTTTCCAGCGGTGACTCTTCTATCGCTCGTTCCAGATTTTTTTTGACCATCAGCAACGGTTGACCCTCTGACGGAATAAATAAGTGAGAATTTTGAATGGTTCCCGTAAAATAAAACAAGTCGGCATTTTGAACTAGAATTGACCCTTCAATACCATTCTGCCGCATACTCTCTTGCAGTTTGGCAATCCTCCGGACAACCTCAGATTTCGGTGTGTAACGCAAAACAATTACCTCCCAGGACAAAAAAGTGTTCCTTGCAATGTTTTATAAATACATAATCAATGCATTTAAAACTTAATTGTTTTGGTCTCACCACTCCTCATGGATGCAAACGTAGCTTCGCCTTCCTCTATGTAGAACAACTCAAATAGTTGGTCCTCAACCGAGTACATGTTCTTTAGCCTGGGGTTAATTTCCAGCGCCTTTGCCTTAACAACGGGAGTGGTATTAAAAACAGCTTTCCCCTTAAGGCGTAACCATCTACCTTCCGGTGATGTTGTGCTTATCTCAAGAGACGGATTTGCTATTAACTGCCTGTAAACATCCTTCTTATTGTTTGTACAAAACCAAAGCCTGTCCTCATGTTCCATTACAAAACCAAATGGCCTTACCTTAGGCTTATCGCCGGCAATAGTGGAAATATAAAAAGGAGCATTGTCGGTTAAAAACTTTAATACTTCCTGCACAAATATACCTTCTTTCTAACATATTTCAAATTTTTCCCGTACAATAATTATAATTGATAGATGAGTTTTTCGCAAAGGCATTATTTTTTGTCTAATGTAAGATTTTGATATCCGGGCATCCCTATCGTAGCGGTTTATAAGCCTTTTTAATCTTTAATCCATTCTTGACTGAAAAAAACTTGCGTGTTATATTAATCATAATGTTAAAAGAAGATGCTTTTCAGATGACTATTAAGTCCATAATGATAATGCCCTGCCATAACCATGCCCTGCTCTTAAATCAGGTGCGAAAACATCTGAACGGCAGTATCTAAAGAATAAGACCTTTATTTCATAGTACCTCTGAAATAAGGTTTTTGTTTTCTAAGCTAAGGGTGAGGGTTATTTTACACTAAGAAAGGGATAAATATTTATATTATGATAGAAAAATGCTATTCTAAATGGGAAAACTTTAAAAAAAGGTTCTACAGCATTATAGAAAAACAGATCAGGGAAAAGCCACACAAAGTAGCATTGGGATGCGCCATTGGAATCGGGATTAACTTTATCCCCACCCTGGGTATCGGCTTTGCCATCGCCTATTTATTGGCGATGCTTTTCAGGGTTAATCGGGCCGGCGCAACGGCAACCAGCCTTCTTACCGGCCCTTTAGTACCCTTAATGTACGCCTTAAACTTTGTCATCGGAGGGGTAATCATCACCCCGGCTACGGGCAATGAAAGTCTTACGGATTTTATTATCGGACAGTACTCCATGATTCTGAAGCTGGGGAATTTTCAAGAAAAAATCTTCAGTTCTTTAGAGCTTATAGGTGTTACTTTTCTACTGGGATCAGCTATAAATGCAGCAATTTTTGGCGCGGCCTTCTATTTTTTTGTACTCTTTATGTTAAAAAAAATATCCGGGAAGGATCACGCAAATAAACACAGTTAATCACTCTAAGCTAAGCAAATTTTCGTTAATCTTCTGCAATCTCCCGGCTCCTCACCATTACGAATATTAGCTATTTAACGGCAATATTTTCTTTGTTACCGATATATTTTGCCCGGAGCTTTGGTTTGTCTATTTTCCCGGTTTCGTTGCGGATAACATCGTTAAAAACAATACGTTCAGGCCATTTGAATTTTGCCAGCCCATGCTGGGCACAAAACTCAACAACCTCATTCTCTTCCATTGTTTCTCCCGGATAGAGCTGTACAATAGCCATCGTGATCTCCACCAGTCTCGGATGGGGATATCCTATTACGGCCACATCGTTAATTTTTGAATGATGCCGCAGGACATCTTCGATTTCTACCGGAAAAATATTTTCTCCGCCACGAATAATGAGGTCTTTTTTTCTGTCTACAATGTAGATATAACCTTCTTCATCTTCTCTTACAAGGTCTCCGGTATAAAGCCAGCCATCTCTAACGGCAGTTGTAGTCAGATCAGGATTTTTATAGTACTCCTTCATGTTTCTCGGCCCGCGAAGGATAAGCTCCCCAACTTCTCCTACGGGAACATCCTTCCCGTTTTCGTCAACAACCCTCGCTTCGGTATTATAGGTGGGCTTGCCGATAGAGCCGGGCCTGGTTAAAACGTCTTCATCGTAAAGATTGATCAGCCCGCCACCGCCGCCTTCTGTAATACCATAAATATTACCGGTCTTAAAGGGCAGTATCTTTTTCATATCCTGAAAAAGTGCAAAGGGAACCGGTTGAGCACCGATCACAATACTTCCGGTAACATGAGAAAAATCATAACCGGCCATGTTAATAAGGCCCTTTTTAATCGCATCTATGGAATCAGACATAGTTGGAACGGTAACCCAGCCATTATCAACTTTTTCAGCACAGATCGTATCCAGCAAATATTTGGGATTGTTTAGCTCCAGCAAAATCACAATTTTACCGCCTGCAAGGTAGGATGGAAAGGATAAAAAGAAACTTCCGCTGTGATAAAAGGGGTGCGGCGCCAGATATACCGTATCATGCCCTTCGCAGTAAGTCAGAGCATTCCCGATACCGATCTGGTAAAGAGTATCATGCGAATGGCATACGGGCTTGGGAGGGCCTGTTGTCCCGGAAGTAAACATAAGTTCCGCCGGTTCGTCTTTTTGTACATCGACGAGTATATCATTAGGATTACCGTACTTTACAATATCATCATAAGAAACCATTCCCTCCGGAACATTATTACCGATACAGATATATGAACTGATACTTTCCATTTCTTCTTTAATGGGCTCTATCTTGGGTAAAAAGCCTTCGCTAAAAATAAAGGCCCTGGGATTGCATGCCTCGGCAGCATGCTTAATATCATTACTGGCAAAACGAAAATTAAGGGGAACAGCCACAGCGCCAACCCTTAAAATGGCGTGAAATGTAATCATCCATTCCAGGCTGTTCATCTGCAAGTGGAGGACAAAATCGCCTTTTTGCACCCCCAGGGTGCCCCGCAGGTAATTGGCAACTTTATTTGTTTCTTCATTAAATTTTTTCCAGGTGAGTGACCTTCTAATTTTTTCGGACGGTTTTAGCTCTACAAGAAATTCCTTATGCGGGTACTTCCTGGCGTTAACAATTCCGTATAGACCAAAGTTCATCTTAATAAGCCTCCTTTATGATCACTAAAGCCGAAATCTCCTGACTTTTTGTGGACTGCATAAAAGTTCTTCATTTCTCATTCCAGCTCCGTTCCGGATTTATAATTTCTTGATGAAACAAAAAAAGTGTTTACTGCATTCATATTCATAGGGACGAAAGCAGTAAACACCCAGGATTAAAAATCCCGAAAATAAAAATCGCCCTTCAAGGGGCGACTATTATCTTCCGCGGTACCACCCTAGTTGACCGGCGCCACCCGGCACCTGGTCCTCTCGGTAATAAGGAACGAAGATACTGTGGGTATCCGTATTCCTCCTCAAGGATAACGGGAGAGACCCCGTCGGCGACCTATTCTCCCTTTCGGGATTTCAGCCGGAAGCTCCAGAGTGAACTTCGTCTGGTTCCTTCCGGAGGAGCTTACAGCCTCTGGCTCCCGCCTCTCTGTGGGAAGTACTCCAGCTTACTTTTCTCCTTCAAAGCTTTTAATAAGTATTTATTTGTTATTAATTATTATAATGCATTTTACAACATATTTGAAGAATATGCAAGAGTTTTTTTCAGCCGGTGCACGGGAAAAGCAAAAATCTATTATTTGCCATAATCTTCTTAAAGAGCCTTTTAATAATGATGTTTTCGCCCATTTTCCCTTGGAAAGCTAAGGCATTAACTGAAACTTACACCAACAAGCAAATAGAAATTAACCGGATATTCCTTTCCAGGAGGCACCCAATCCGGTTTTATGCGGAATGTCCCGGAACTCTGGGTATAGCTACCGGCAGCACAGTACCTGCCACCAGACAGGCTTTTTATCTTTTGGCGGAGGCTCCTTTTTCCCGCTTGTTAGCTATGCAGGACACTTATATTGCGGCTGCTTTACTATCTATACTTAGCTTTGCAGGCTGCCTTTTTGTCAAGGCCGGGACAGGCTTGAATTATTTACTTATTACACCTTTTATTTTCACAGCATTTACCCTCATTTATTGTAATCAAATATACAATAGTATTATCTATATTAACCTGATTAATCTGGGCTAACAGCAAGCATCATTTTTTATCACATAAGCCGGATAAAGCTTTTTATATACCAGATAAACGTTAAAAACTAAAGCCGCGAAATAAATGCCCCTGATTGTAAAATAAGGTAAATTCAGCCCTGCAGCAATACCATGGATATCCCCGCCAACATAGAAAGATAACAGTGATATGTAAAAAGAATCGAGTAACAGAAAAATAAATGTTACATAATATAAATAGTTTTTTACCGGTTGTTTCTTTAATTTCAGAATCCTGGGAGAAAAAATAAATAAGATATAACCGGTTACTACCGTCACCAAACTGCTAAGGCCGGAAAAAGCTGCAAGCGTGAAGCCTTCGATTGTAAGGGGCTGAACAATTAAAACCTCAATGCCCAGCGGAAGCAGACGAACACCTTTGTAAATGCCCAATATTTTTGCTTGTACAATATGTACCCCTTCATGAATAATCAAATATGTAATACCGGCCAATATGAAATAAAAATACCTTCGTAAAACGCTCCTCATTTGATTTCGCCCCTTAAAAAGCTTGAAAAAAACGGTTAAAAAAATGCCGCATTTTATTATTCTACTATGATTGATTAACTCCTGCTAAATAAATGCTACTCCACCGCTACCCCCGGGAATAATGTCCGAAATATCTTGAATCAAAGAGCGGACACCTCAACAAAAGCGGTATCTAACATAACGCAAAGAGATTTCTAAAAAATTGAACCTGCTGCCATCATGATTTAGATGGCAACAGGTTCCTAAAAAAGCAGATTCTTTTTAAATAGCCCCCGTAACATTAATAAAACCGTACTCAATAATCAAAAGGCGTTAAACGGCTGGCTATTTCCCGCCTTTTTCCTTTGCTTCCTTTAAACCGCGCCAAATTTTCTCCGGAGTAAGGGGCAGTTCAGCGACCCGGACTCCTATGGCATCGTAGACGGCATTGGCAACGCAACCCAGTGTGGGAGTCGTCGCACCTTCCCCAACTTCTTTTACGCCCCACGGTCCATTGGGTTCAAAAGTATCCAGAACCAGGGATTCAACATATGGCATATCCAGTGCGGTCGGCAGCCGATACTCGGCAAAGTTTCCGTTGAGCACTCTTCCCTTCTCATCGAAGACTACCTTTTCCCAGATGGTTTCACCGATGCCCATAGAAAATGCGCCGTGCACCTGGCCGTGCAGCAATTGCGGGTTCACTACGAAACCGCTGTCATGCACATCCCACGTGCCAACAACTTTTGTCAAACCTGTTTCCATATCAACTTCAACTTCGGCAACCTGAGTCGCACTGCTATAGGCCGGTGAAGTACCCACTGCCGCACCTTTATGCGTGCCGCCGAGTTTACCCGGGTGGTAGTAGCCTCTTCCGATCAATACGCCATGTTTCACGAAATAAGCACGGGCCACCTCAGCAAAAGTAATATTAACAGCCGGTTCCTGTTTCACAAAGACGATGCCTTCCTCGCAATCCAGTTCTTCCGGAGTTAACTTACCGAAGCGATAGCCGCCGTCCTCCTTAACTTTCAGCATTTCAGCCGCCTGCGCGAGAATCTTCTTCTTGACATCTTCTCCCGCTCTCTTCACCGCCCAGCCGGCCATTAAGGTCTGCCGACTAGCATAGGCGCCAAAGTCAAGGGTGGCCAGATCGGTGTCCCTGGTGCAGATCGTAATATCCTCGTAGGGAAAGCCCATCGCCTGTGCTGCCATCTGGGTAAGCACTGTATCACTGCCTTGGCCGATATCTACTGCTTGCGTATAGAGAATCGCATGGGTGCCGTCATCATAGACTTTAATCATACCAACCGAGTGCGGCAGATCGGTCCGGTACATGCAGAAACCTGCGCCGGTAACAAAGCCGCCGTTGCCGACGCCGATCCCCCTGCCTTCGGGCAGCTTGCCTTTCTTATCTTTCCATCCGGAGGCGTCCCGCGCTAATTCATTGGCTTCTTTCAAATAATATGATTTTACTTCATAACCATTTGGCGTGACAGTATTGGCTTTACGGGCGTTGATGAGACGCATTTCGATCGGATCAATACCGAGGTCTTCGGCAATGTGATCCAGGTGGCTTTCAAAGGCATAGCGCGGGTGCGGTTGTCCGTGTCCTCTCTGTGCGCCGCATGGCGGCAGATTAGTCACGTAGCGGTATGCGTCAAACCTGTAGTTGTCAAAATCGTACAGCACGGTCAGCAAAGAACCGGCATAATAAGACGAAGCCACGCCCAGGCCGGTGTAAGCTCCTCCGTCTAAGATTGTTTCACTTTCAACGAAGAGAATTTTGCCTTCCTTTGTGACACCGGTGGTATATTTCATATCCATTCCATGGCGGGCGCGGCCATTTAACCAAACTTCTTCCAGGTCAAAGAACATCTTGACAGGCTGTCCGGTTATTTTGGAAAGAGCTACGGCTGCAATATCCAGGCCGCTGACATCAAGTTTGCCGCCGAAACCGGCACCGATATAGGGGAGGGTTACACGCACATCGCCTTCCTTCATATCAAAGATCCGGGCGATGTGATGCTGCAGGTAGTGAGCCGACTGATGAGCGGAATGAATGTGTACCCTTTTCCCTTCCCAATAGGCGATGGCGCAGTGGGGTTCGATGAATCCGTGCAGAGTGCGCTGGCCTTGCAAGCGGTCGGTACGCACATAATAAGCTTCTTGCTTGGCTTGCTCAATATCCCCGAACTCCAGGTGGATCTCCGTGTTGATATTGCCCGGGTATTCTTCACAGATTTGCGGCGCGCCTTCTTTGGCTGCTTCAGCAGGAGTAAACACGGCCGGCAGCACTTCGTATTCTACCTTGATCAGCTTCAGGGCTTTATAGACAGTTTCTTCATCAACTGCGCAAACTGCGCCAATTTTATCCCCATAATATTTGACTTTGTCGATGCAAAAAATGTTTTCATCGTAACGTGCGGGGCTGAGGCCATATTTAATCGAAGGAACATCCTTGGCGGTAATAATGGCCTTGACACCGGGCAGCTTTTCCGCTTCGGAGGTATCAATATTAATAATGCGTGCATGGGCTTCAGTGCTGCGAATGAGTTTCCCATAAAGCATATTGGAAAACTTGAGATCTGCGGTAAATTTACCGCGGCCGGTTACTTTATCCAGTATATCGGTTCTTTTAAGGCTTTTTCCGACATACGAATGTTTTTTATTCAGGTTTAAATACGAGACTTCCTTACTCATTTTGCACATCCTTCCTTTCCTGATTGGCGGCGGCTGCGTCTAGAATTGCATCGACATAATGGACATAACCCGTACAACGGCACAGATTACCCGCAATAGCCTCGCGCACCTCATGTTCGGTCGGGTTGGGGTTTTTCATCAGCAAAGCTTTGGCCGACATAAGAATCCCCGGAGCGCAAAATCCACATTGCGGCGCCGAGTGTTCGATGAATTTTTCCTGGAGGATGTCTAGTTTGGCGTTTGAAGCAAGACCCTCAACAGTTATAACTTCCCGTCCATCCACACTAACGGTGAGAACCATGCATGAATTGACCGGCTTCCCATCCAACAGCACGGTGCAGGCGCCACAGTCACCCTGTTCGCATGCTCTTTTTGTGCCGATAAGATCAAGATCCTCCCGCAAGAAGTTTACGAGCAAACTATTTGCTTTAACCATTTTTATATATTTAGTGCCGTTTACTGTAATAGAAACCAGATAACGCTGAATGCCATCCCTATCAACAACGTAATTTGCCATTTTCATCACTCCTTTATTAAACGTGCCCTTCATTAACAGCCTTGTTCAATGCCCGCCTGGTAAAGACACGCACCATATCTTTGCGGTATTCGGCCGACGCCCGTATATCAGAAATGGGACGGCATTCTCCCGAAGCGATAACCCCGGCCTCTTCAAATAGTTCTTCGCTGGCTTGCTTGCCTTTTAGGAAATTTTCGGCTTCCTTCGCGCGAACAGGAACAGGTGAAACAGCTCCCAGGACGATCCTTGCGTCTTTAAAGATGCCGCCTGCCACTTGGACAGCAACTGCCACACCAACTACGGCCAATGCACCGGAGGCTCGCAAGCCAAATTTCAGGTAAGTGCTGCCGGTAAAACCGCCATCGGGGATAACAAATTCGGTGATGAGCTCGTCATGCTCCAAAACGGTTTGGTTAGGCCCCATAAAGACATCTTCCAGAGGCAGAGTCCGTTCTCCCTTTGGACCCACAATTTTCACAGTTGTGTCAAGGGCGATAAGAATCGGCGGCATGTCGGCAGAGGGCACGGCGTTACTGATATTGCCCCCAATGGTACCAAGGTTACGCACCTGGCTATTGGCCATTTGATGAGCCGCTTCGGATACGGACAAGTATTTTTCGTTCAGGATATTGGAATTCTGTACTTCGTTATGGGTAACCCCGGAACCAATAACAACACCTTTACCGGGCACGTACTCAATTTTTTTCAATTGAAACAACTGCCCGATGGAGACAAGGACTTCTGGTACCTCCACTTCTTTTTTCATTTTGACAAGAACATCGGTACCGCCGGCGATCGCTTTGGATTTAGAGCCATACTTGGACAATAATTGGCAGGCCTCTTCAATACTGTCTGGACTATAATACTCAAAATCTGGTAGATACACTTTTTTCCTCCTCTACATAGATTTTTTTGCGCGAAGCAGGGGAACGGTTCCATCGTCTTCCCATTTTTCAAGCGGCGCGGGGACACACCTCTTTCAGAGGAATGTCTCCAAGTCCTTCCGCTTCGCTCCTGAGACATTGCACGGGGACATTCCCCGCAGGGGTGTGTCCCCTTACCTTTTCCCCGTCCCCGCAGCTTCACTTATTTAACGCTTTCTATCACCCCTCTACAATACCGAATCCGTGCCCGCAAGCATCGTTAAGCAAAAATTATACTGGTCTTGATACCCGCTACTGTCGAAATTTTTCCTTTCGATTTTACGTCCCGCCAACCATAAAGTTTACTAACAGCTTAAATAAAGCGATCTTGTCGTCGGCCGAAAGAATGGTGGCTCCCTTTTCATTCACAGCAAGAAAGGCTCCCGGTTCTTCTGTTGATTCAACCATTCTCCACCCCTCTTTATACAGTTTTTCCCAAAATTGAGAGGTCCAGCCATATCCTTCTTTCCAATAAAGCTTAGCGTCAACAAAAGGTATACCTTTGTTTATTTCATTAATTTCCTCTTGCGTGAATTCAATTTCTTCCATGTTTTTCGCCCCCAAACATCAATAAAATATCCATGACTCCAAAGGTTAATTACATCGAATTGAAAGGACTACTATCGTTCGGACAACCGGAAATTGCAATGATCCTGGCATACAGCTCCCCGTTCTGATTTCACAATTCTCTTGCCTGCCCGAGGACATTTAACCACGGAATCTTTGTGATGAGGGCATACAGTCCAACCTGGGGCTTCCAAATTATAGCCTTTGCACTTGGAACAGCGGATCCCCTCAGGTGTTGCTTCAAGCTCTGAACTGAACCTTATCTGCCTGCAATCCGCACAATAACCATACTCCCAGTTCTTAATTTCCGCGACGTAACGTTCTATCCCTTGTTTAAGACTGCGTGCGCGTTCTTCTTCGTGCATTGCTTCGATGAGGGTCGGAGTCTTATGAAAAGGCGTGATAGAACCAAAACAATAATCACTTTCACCATCATTATTTTTATTATTATTTATCATAGAAAACAACCTCCAATTTGTTCAGGGTGATGAACAGTTGTTCCCCTACGGTTATATTATAAAACTATAAAAGAAGAATTTAAACAGCACAAGCAGGTTAAAAAAGGTGATATTAATTGATGGGGTACTACCCACTGCGATGGGATTTGCATAACATAGTATTACGCTACTTTGCCTTCCTTTCCTATAGCAGCGGTGGGAAAATCAGGCTGGCTCCTAAAAAAATAGCCGCAAACCGCGATAATATGCTATACTGATGTTATAAAATCCTAAAATCGTTGAGGAGACACTTGGTATGGCCGACTCATTAGTCTATCAAGGAAATGCAGACCATGTTTACAAACTTTTTTTATGCACTACGTCGTGAGGGAGTTCCTGTTTCGATCACAGAATGGATGACCTTAATGGAGGCACTTTTGCTTGGTTTAGCCAATTCAAGTCTATCCGGGTTTTACTACCTGGCCAGAGCTGTCCTGGTTAAAAGTGAAAGCCATTTTGACCAATATGACCTGGCCTTTCAGAAGTATTTTCAAGGAATCGAAACCCTACCGCAACTATTGGATCAGGTTGCCGAATGGATGGAAAATCCTTTAAATCCATTAGCGTTCTCTAAAGCGGAACGAGATTTGCTGTTAAGTCAATTAGAATTGCCGGATTGGAAAAAACTTAAAAAAGAGTTGGGAGAACGTCTGCGTGCCCAAGATGTACCTCATCATGGCGGACCCAAATGGATTGGCACGGGCGGGACTTCGCAATTTGGACACTCCGGTTTTCATCCAGGGGGGATGAGAATTGGAGGAACGTCTCACGGACAATCCGCAGTGAAGGTGGCCGCGGAGCGCAATTATAAAGCTTATCGGCATGACGAAACCCTGGGAGTACGTCAGTTTGAAGTCGCTTTACGCCGTTTGCGCAAGCTGAGTACACGCCTTGATGGAGCCAAAGATGAGTTGGATTTAGAAAATACAATTGATCAAACTTGTAGAAATGCCGGGTACTTAAAGATTGTCTGGACAAGGCCACGCAAAAACGCGGTGAAGGTTATCTTGCTGATGGATATCGGTGGTTCAATGACACCTTTTGCCAGAATCTGCAGCAGATTGTTCTCAGCGGTTCATAAATCAGCCAATTTTAAGGATTTAAAGTTCTATTACTTCCATAACTGCATTTATGACCTTCTTTATAATGATGCTGCAATTAATCCAAAAAAAGCAGCTAAAACTAAGGATATCCTTAGCTCACTAAGCTCAGATTACAAAATAGTCATCGTCGGAGATGCAGCCATGGCTCCCAGCGAATTACTAATGCCCGATGGTATCATCTATTGGGATTCTGTTAACGATGAACCAGGAATTACCTGGTTACAGCGTCTAGCCAGGAAGTTTCCCTCTTGCGTCTGGCTCAATCCTATTCGTGAACAGTATTGGGAAACAATTTACGGGTTTGAAACAATAAAAATGGTGCGCGATATTTTTCCCATGTATGAATTAACCCTTGAAGGGCTTGACCAAGCGATTAGGAAATTAATGGCAGCAAATAGCTAACGAGAGCCCAAATGGTTCCGTTAGCTATGAATTGAACGTTGGAAGCATTGAGCGTTGGGAGCAGACCCCCCCAACGCTCAATTTTTTAGTCACTTTTCTTATTGATGATGATTGGCCCTAAGGTTTAACAGCTGCAGAAGCCGGAGGAGCAGGCATGGGAATTTCGGCCGGCACTTTTCCCTCTTTCTTCTCCTTCAGAGCCCGCCATACTTTTTCATAGGTTATTGGCGTAGCGTTAATACTTACCCCCATGGCATCAACAATCGCGTTTCTGAAACAACCCATGGTCGGGTTCGTTGATCCTTCGCCAACTTCTTTGACCCCCCATGGTCCCATCACTTCATAACTATCCACTATCTCATTCGTTATTTGTTTAGGCATATCCAGCGCCGTCGGCAACAAGTATCCGCCCAAGGAGGGATTCAGGCAAACGCCTGTCTGAGGATCAAAGTGGACTTCCTCCCAGAATGATTCGGCCATGCCCATGTACAGAGCTCCATGAACCTGACCTTTTATCATTGTCGGGTTGATTGGCTGACCACAGTCATGGACGTCATAAAATCCTTGGACCTCAATTTCACCGGTTTCTTCATCGATCTTTACTTCAGCCGCCTGAACACAGAAACTGTAAGCCGGCGATGTGCCTACAGCCGCCCCTTTAAACGTGCCGCCTGTGGCGTGTACCTTATACATTCCTTTGCCAATCAGAGGTCCATAGGTCTTGCAGTACTTACTGACAACTTCTTCATAGGTGAGAGGCTGCCATTTTGTGGGGTGGTGATGCGACTTCGAGAAGATAATCCCTTCCCGGGCGTCCAAATCGTCCGCCGGAAGGCCCATCATAACAGCCGCCAAATCGAGAACCTGTCTTTTGATATCCTCTCCTGCCCGTTTGGCTGCCCACCCGGACATCAATGTTTGCCGGCTGGCATAAGCACCAAAATCCATGGGCCCTGCTTCCGTATCACCAGATATTATTTTCATGTTTTCATAGCGATAGCCCATAGCTTCAGCTGCCATTTGACACATGACGGTATCGGATCCCTGTCCAAGATCAATGGTCGTATTATAGAGTGTGGCGGAAGTACCATCTTCATTCATTCTAATCATACAGGAAGAATCCGGCCAGTCATTGCGGTAGATCGGATAACCTGCCCCAGAGACGAAGGAGCCGGTAGCGATTCCAATACCTGTATTTTCCGGTAAACCCTCTTTCTTTTTCTTGCGCCATTCGCTTAGCTCGGCAGTTCTATTCAGACACGCTTTCAGTTCGCAAGACTGGATGTCAAAACTATTAACAGTGGTGGTGTTCGGCTGCCGACAATTGATTAAGCGAATATCCAGCGGGTCAATACCTAAATCTTTAGCAATGTTGTCTAAATGGCTTTCAAAAGCGTATTTGGGCTGGGGCGCTCCATGGCCCCGCTGGGCACCGCAGGCAGGTAAATTGGTATACATCCGGTACATATCGAATTTGTAGTTATCGAACATGTAGGTCAGGGGAAGGAGAGCCCCTGCATAATAAGCAGTAGCAATCCCCAGACTGGTGTAAGCCCCGCCATCCAGCATAAAGTTGGTATGACATCCAAGAATTTTACCATTTTTGTCTACGCCGGTGGTGATTTCATAGGTACCTTGATGGCGGCCGCGGTTATGGTAAAACATATCAGCCCGGTCATAGAACATTTTTACGGGCCGTCCTGTAATTTTGGCCAGCACAGCCCCGTTAAATTCCAAGCCCGTGGGTTCCAGCTTACCGCCAAAGCCGCCGCCGATGTAAGGCTTGATGATCCGCACGTCGCCCATCTTCATGTCGAATTCCCGGGCAATATAATACTGGAAGTAATGGGTGGACTGGGTGGTGGAATAGATCGTAAGCTGATCATTCTTCCACATAGAGACTGCGCAATGGGCTTCGATGGGGGACTGATAAGCACGTTGACCTTGAAATACATCTTTACGTACATAATAAGCCTCGGCAAAAGCCTTTTCGATATCTCCAAATTCCTGGTGAATTTCCGTGTTAACGTTGCCGGGATATTCCTCGTGGATATCCGGCATACCTTCGTCTCCAGCGTGCCTGTAATCAAGGACCGGAGTGAGAAGTTCGTATTCCACTTTAATCGCTGCCAGCGCTTTGTAACAGGTTTCTTCATCAACACAGGCAACAGCGGCTACTTTATCGCCAACATACCTTACTTTGTCAATACACAGACAATTTTCATCCCAACGGGCCGGACTAATTCCGTATTTTTTGCTGGGGACGTCCTTATGGGTGATTACGGCTTTGACACCGGGCAGTTTTTCGGCCTCAGAAGTATCAATGCTGATTATTTTGGCATGAGGGTGCGGGCTGGTCAACATTTTACCATAGAGCATGTTGGGAAATTTGAGGTCCCCGCAGTATTTAGCGGCACCAGTGACTTTCTCCGGGCCGTCGATTTTTGGCTTACTTTTACCGATAACAGCATATTCCTGCTTACTCGTATCGGCATATTCCTTCATCATACTCATTTGTTATCCTCCTTACTCTTACTTCGACTTATTCGTAATCCGACTTATTCGTAATAAGTAGTCATTTCCTGGCCGGAAGCGGCCAGGATAGATTTGACAATAAGAACGTACCCTGTACAACGACATAAGTTGCCGGCAATTGCCTCACGCACTTCCTGTTCTGTCGGTTTAGGGTTCTTCGCCAGCAAAGCTTTGGCCGAGAGGATCATACCGGGCGTGCAATAACCGCATTGCAGACCCCCATTTTTGATAAATTCATCCTGGATGGTATCCATCGAGTCGACGGAGGCAACACCTTCAATAGTCGTAATTTCCTGACCATCTACTTCGACGGCCAGGACCATACAGGAGTCTACCGGTTTTCCATTCAGCAGCACGGTACATGAACCGCAGTCGCCCATTTCGCACCCTTTTTTCGTGCCGGTCAGATCAAGCTCTTCCCGTAAGAAGTTGACGAGCAAGGTGTTCGCTTTAATTACCCTTGTATATTCGTCACCGTTAACTGTTATGGAAACCATATAGCGTTTTATTCCGTCTTTGCCTTTAATAGCGTTTTGCAATTTTCACCTCTCCCTTCTTATACATGACCTTGGTCGATGGCTTTGCGTAAGGCCCGTTTCGTTAAGATGCGCACCAGATCAGTGCGGTACTCCGCTGATGCCCGGATATCAGTGATAGGTTTGCATTCCCCTGAGGCTATCACACCGGCTTCTTCCAGCAGCTCGGCACTAATTTCTTTCCCCTTAAGGAAATCTTCGGCTTTTTTAGCCCGTACAGGTGTAATAGCGACTGCTCCCGAGACGATACGCGCATCTTTGAGGATATTGTTTGCGACCTCTACGGCAACAGCAACTCCGGCAATGGCCAGGGCACCTGAGCGACGCGCTCCGAATTTAATGTAGTTGCTGCCCGTCATTTTTTGATCGGGGATGAGCACTTCGGTGAGGATCTCTGCCTCGGCACAACATGTTTTGCATACACCCAAAAATAATTCTTCCAGAGGTATAATTCGTTCTCCATCCGGACTGACCAGTTTAACGGTCGCGTTAAGGGCAATAAGAATCGGCGGCAGATCAGCTGAAGGAACGGCATTAATGAGGTTGCCGCCAATGGTGCCCCGATGGCGAACCTGGTTGTTTGCCATTTGGTGAGCCGCTTCCGATATAGACATGTATTTATTATTTAATAATTCGGAATTAACTAAGTCATTATGAGTTGCGAGGGCTCCAATCACAACGCCCTTTCCAGGTACGTATTCAATCTTTTTCAATTGCTCCAGGTTCTTCAGCGAGACCATGATTTCGGGGCATTCCATCTGCGCAGGTGCAATGGGAGAAAATGTTTTCAGCTTGGTCAGAATGTCGGTACCACCAGCGAGAACTTTGGCTCGTGCACCAAACTGTGACAACATTTGACAGGCTTCAGCAGTACTATCTGGCGCATAATATTCAAAATCTGGTATATACACGTTTTTTCCTCCTAATTCTCATAGTATTTACTACCGCCTTCCGTATAGTAGTTAAGGCTATTACATCATAGAAAACCATCTCCAATTTGTTCATAATGATGAACAGCCGTTCTGTTATAGTTCTATTATAAAGCCAAAAGAGAAAATTTTAAACAGTAAAGGCAGGCTAATTAAGGTGATATTAATTGGTGGTATTCTACCCACTGCGATAGAATTTGCACTGCGTAGTATTACGCTGTTTTGCTTTCCTTTCCTACCAGCTTGTAAAAGCATAGCATGCATCGTGTAAGAATCACAGCCCGGCAGACGAATAAAATTTGCAAAAAGAAGGAATAATCAATCTTATCGCGAATGGCTTAACAGCCTTCTGAAGAAAGACAGGCAAGTGCTCCGCGCCAGGTCTTATGTTAGTGACAGAAGACGGTTCTTTGTCACGCTTCCCGCGTTGCAACGATAGGGGAGGCGTGTGTTAAATCCGAACACCCCGAGCTGTTACAGAATATTATAAAATAAGATGCTATATAAAGAAGGAAAATACCATCATGAGCACAGTGAACAAAACGAATTATATTTATATTGTTGATCACATCCCCGCGGATACCCCGCACAACCGCCGCCCGGGGCTGCCCTTGGTCCCGGAATATATAACTGTACACTCTACCGCCAATCCCGGCTCCACGGCCCGGCAGGAGCGGGCATGGCTAACCAACCCCTCTAACAAGAGGACTGCCTCCTGGCACATCTGCATCGACGAGCGGGAAGCTGTAGAAGCCATCCCCCTGGACGAGGCGGCCTGGCATGCCGGGGACGGAGGGAACGGTCCCGGCAACCGCAAATCAATAGCCATAGAAATTTGCGAAAGCGGCAACCGGACGAAGACCCTGGAGAACGCGGCTGAGCTTATTGCAGGTTTACTGCGCCATCTGGGCCTGGGTGCAGGGCGCCTGCGCCGCCACTGGGACTGGAGTGGGAAGGTCTGTCCGCGCATCCTTATGGTGAATAATTGGGCAGCCTGGAAGAACTTCAAACACGACATCGAAAAGCGTCTGAACGCCCTGGGAAGCACCTTAAGCTTGACAAACCCGGTAAATTCAACAACCCCAATAAGCCCCGCAGGCCCAACAACCCCGGTGGGTCCCGCAGTGCCGACAAACCTGGTAATACCTTCAGACCCGGCAAACCTGACAAATTCAAATCCAGCTGACAACGTGGGTGGCAAAACCCTGCCCAAGATCCAGCGCCGCGTAGAGGGCACTTTGGATGGCCGTCCCCTTGAATTTGAGGCCTATCTTATCAACAACACCACCTACGTCCCCATGCATCCTCTGGCAGAAGCCCTGGGGTTACAGCTTAAATGGATGGAGGGAAAATACCACATCGTTACCGCGGCCAGCAATCAGAATAAATAACTTTTTTACCATTTCCTCCTTGGCGGTATCATCCCGCATTTTTGAGGCATTGCAGGAAATTCCAAGCGAAAAAAGCCGTAAAAAAGATCGTAAGTAGAACCCCCGCAACCTTCGTGGTTGCGGGGGTTTGTCGGTGTTTCTGCTGGTGGGGCTGCCGAGGATCGAACTCGGGACCTCTTGAATGTGAGTCAAGCGCTCTCCCCCTGAGCTACAGCCCCAGATAAAACACTTGTATAAACTGATGGGCTTTAAAACATCGGCCAACGATAGCGCTGAATACATGATACATTATTCATGTATTCCCGTGGAAATATTATAGCATCAAACATTTAATCAGTCAAATGGAATACTGGTTTTCGGTTAAATTACCCCTGGAATCCCACTTCGCTTTCGTAAGCAGCTGTATAGCAGCCTTCCCCTGTTTTACTTATCTTTTTCAAAGGGTAAAGTTTCAGTTTAGTTTCCTGATTGGTTACTACGGGAAACTTAAAAAAGGAATTGATATATTTAGGCGGTTGACCTTTTTTTGAGCTATATTCCTCAATGAACGCCAGGTGCCGACGGATTCGATCATAGCAGTAGTTATTCAACTGTTCCACCAATCCGGGATCTGCAAGATTCTCTTCCAAATGGGGGAGAAAACCGGAATCGATCTCATATCCCACGCTGTTTCTTCCACATGCCATGGCAGCCAGATTAGTGGTCCCTGTCCCTGCAAAGGGGTCCAGCACCGTATCGTTGTAAACGCTGTACATGTTAATGAGGCGGTACGGCAGCATAAAGGGAAAAGCCCCGCTTCGCAGGCGCAGCATGTCTTTCCCTTCTTTTCCGCCTTCCCCGTCTTCTCTACCTTTTCCACCTTTACTACCTTTTTCTTTTCCATCTTTATTTCCATTTATAGTATTGATCTTCTGCCTTGTTCCTTTAAGGTCTTCCCAGATATCGGAAAACCAGGTATTTCTCTCCTCCCAAAAAAATGCGCTTTCCCGGCGGTTTGTTTTTTCTTTTTCATTTTGAAAAACCCTTTTGTTCCCCTTGCGGAAAATCAGGATGTACTCATGTTCCAGGGTTACATAGGCCCCGGCCGGGAGCATGCCTGAACCCATAAATTTAGTGGGAGCATTGGTCTGTTTTCGCCAGAGAATCAGCGGAAGGACATCAAACCCGAGTTCCCAGAAAGTCTGCAGAATCCGATAGTGGTTGGGAAACAGCTGAAATTTTGCGCCAACTGACCGGGTAGCGTCCCCGATGTTGATACAGGCAAATCCTCCGGGTTGTAATACCCGGTAGAGTTCCTTCCATACTTTATCCAGCTCCCGGTGCATCAGCTCGAAGGATGCATGGTAGTCGCCTTTAAACAGTGCCGATCCGATCTTCCCGTTAAGACCAGTGAAGGTCCTGTCCCACATTTCGATCATCGGATAAGGAGGTGAAGTCACCACCAGTTGTATGCTTTGATCGTTTATTTGATCCAGTTTCCGCGAATCCTGAAAGATAAAACGGTGTTCTGTCTGCATATTATAATTCTCCTCTCCGAGTGCAGCTCCAGTGCAAATATTTAAATACCAAAAAACAGGCCAAGGCGGTGCAGGAATTGCCGGGACGAGCCGGGAACGGGGCAGGGATAAGAACAGGGAGGGGAACGGGGAGAACAGGACGGGACACCCGAAAACACCAAAAAATTGCATATACCGGCATGGCAGAGCCACCATTCCGGTAAGTGGTAAACATCCCAAAGTACCAAAAGCACCGGTGAGCGCCGCGTATAGCTTGTTTACAATAAAACCCGGGCTCCTCCCGGGTTTTATTGTAAACTAATACTAATGCTTAATAAACTGTCATTGAGATCTTCTGCTACTTATTCAACCTTATTCTTTGCTTATTTTTTTACTTCTTCTTCTTACTTCTTATCCCTATTCCTTTTACTCCTTGGGCTTCGGCATTACTTCTTCAAACATTTCGTCATCATAACGACGGCCTTTGGCCAGCAGCTGTCTGAGTTTAA
>LSQX01227328.1_pt1 | contig 33336 bp, 30 predicted proteins | sample 654561 | NCBI WGS metagenome assembly LSQX01 (sample SAMN04489861, study PRJNA283612) | anaerobic digester metagenome | isolation source: 4 biogas reactors fed with cattle manure at either 37C or 55C with and... | place: Denmark: Kongens Lyngby | collected 2014 | reverse complement strand
GATGCAATCGCGCACCAGCGAGGGGAGATTTTTATAACTCCCGTTTGATTGAGCTGAAAAACCGGGGAACCGAAATAGTTACATTTCTTTCAGTTGGACTTCTCTGATTTTTTTAAATAAATCTGAAGAATATACAAAGTCAATCACATCTTCATTATCGGTTTTAAAAATTCTATCATTGGAACCTTCCCAAACCAATTTTCCGTTTTTTAACAACACGATTTTTTCTCCGATTTCCATAACAGAATTCATATCGTGCGTAACAACAACCGTAGTCATGTTGTATTCATGAGTAATTTCCTGAATTAAATTATCAATCAGGGTTGCTGTTTTGGGGTCAAGTCCGGAGTTTGGTTCATCGCAGAATAAATACTTGGGACGATTTACAATAGCGCGTGCAATAGAGACCCGTTTCTGCATTCCTCCCGATATTTCAGAAGGAAATTTCTTGTTTACATTTTCTAAATTAACGCGTTTTAAAACCTCATTAACCCTTTCCAAGCGTTCAGCTTTTCTTTGTTTAGTGAACATACGAAGCGGAAACATAACATTGTCCTCGATATTCATGGAGTCAAACAAGGCGCCTCCCTGAAAGAGCATCCCGATTTCCTCTCTGAGTTTTCTCTTTTCATCGTCATCCATTTCATGAATCGCGCGATCCCCATAATAAATCTCACCTTTTTCCGGCGTAAAGAGCCCGATAAGACACTTTAACAATACGGTTTTTCCGCTACCGCTTTGTCCGAGAATTAGATTGGTTTTTCCTTGATCAAATTCGGTAGTAATTCCTTTTAAGACTTGTTCAGACTCAAAGCTTTTATGTACGTCTATAACTTTAATCATCAGCTTAGCAATAATTGGGTTATGATATAATTTGCAAGAATAATGAGCACGCTTGTCCACACAAAAGAATTGGTACTTGCGCGACCCACTTCAAGTGCACCTCCTTGCATATAATATCCCTGCCACGAAGGAACGGTGGCGAGAATCAAAGCGAAAATAAAGGTTTTAAAAAATGCGTAAAACAAGTGATATGGAATGAAGTCGTCTTGCAATCCTTGAATAAATGCTTCTGATGATGCAAATCCGCCGTAAACACCTGCCAAATATCCACCAAACACGCCGAGGAACATAGAGATTGCAATGACAAACGGATAGAGCAAAAGCGCTATGATTTTTGGAAAAACCAAATAATTTAAAGAATTGATTCCCATAACTTCTAACGCATCTATTTGTTCGGTAACCCGCATTGAACCAATGCTGGAAGTAATAAACGAGCCTACTTTTCCTGCCATGATGATGGAGATAAATGTGGGTGCAAATTCCAGAATTACAGATTGTCGGGTTGCAAACCCGATAAGACTCGAGGGAATTAACGGATTGTCCATATTTAATGCTGTTTGAATAGAAACAACAGCGCCGACAAAAAGCGATACAAATGAAACAATCCCCAACGAGCCGATAATGAGGTCGTCAATTTCTTTAAAAATCAATTGACGCAATACGAACGGTTTGGTAAAACTTGCAAAAACCTTTCGCATCATTATAAAATATGATCCAATGTCATGAAGATATTTCATATGTCGGTTTTGAAGTGGCTAAAATTACAAAATAAACGCACCTAATCTTCTAAAATATATGGAATTGGCAGCTTTTAAAATTTGTTTATGATTTATGGAGCCAACAATTGCATCATTTTATGATAGATTTCATTGTTTTCATAGATGCCTCCAAAAAGTTCTGCGCCGGGACCGATGGCAAACACCGGAACCATTGTGGCAGAATGTCCCGTGGTTGAAAAAACGGGATTTAAATCGTTATAATTATCATTGCCTGCTAAGGTGAATCCGCCCGTTTCGTGATCGGCAGTGACAATTACTAAAGTTTCACCATTTTGTTCTGCGAAATCCAAGGCAACACCAACCGCTTCATCAAAGTCTAATAATTCAAGAATTAAATAAGGAGCGTCATTCGCATGACCACCCCAATCAATTTGACTGCCTTCTACCACCAAAAAAAATCCGTCTTTGTTTCGTGATAATTTATCAAGTGCCAGTTGAGTAGCTCTCGGAAGAAAATCTCCGCGACCTTCTTGCATTTTCGGCATACCATCTTCCGCCAGAAGAATGAGTTCTTTTTCTGAGGAAGTTTCTGAAGGGAGAAAGTCGGTAATTATTTTATATCCGGCAGTTGCAGATTCATCCAAAAGATTACGACCATCTTCGCGATTGGTAAAAAATTTTAATCCGCCTCCGGCAAAGAAATCAATTCCGGAATAAGGGATAAATTCTGTAATATCTTCATACATATTTCGGTGTTTTACGTGAGCGTAAAAAGAAGCAGGAGTTGCATGCTGAATGGAAGAAGTTGCAATAATTCCCGTACTGTAATTTCGTTGAATCAAATGTTCCATTATTGTAGGAACGGGAGTAGAATCCACAGCAACTCCAATGGCATTGTTATAGGTTTTGACACCGGTAGAAAACACTGTGGCACCGGCTGCTGAATCTGTAATTAAATCGGATGCCGAAGATGTCTTACTCAATCCGATGGTTGTAAATCTGTCGAAATTCGGGTTTCCTTCTCTTTTATAAAAATATGCTGAAGAAACTTGACTTAGACCCATGCCGTCACCAATAAGAAGGATGATGTTTTTGGGTTTGTTGGGGGTTGTAAATTCGGTTGCTTTTTGTGAGGAACCGCAAGAATAAAAGAAAGTAGATGCAAATACCAGAAAAAGTATTTTTACAAGATGTTTCATTTTCAATTTTTTCAGTAAAAATAAGGATTTCATAGCTACAAATCAGTTTGCTTTTTAAAAAACAATTTTGTCAAAATTCCTTTTTTTCTATAATCGCGAATAAATTTTCCTTCTTCTTCGGATACTAAAAATTCTTTTTGTTCTTTTTTGGCACGACAGTATCCTTTAAGTGTATCAAATAAAAAAATGCTGCTTTTTTTCCTGAAAGCGAGTTTTGCTGCAGCAATACCTGTCAATAAAAATCCGTAGCGCATACGATAAAACGCTTCTCCTTGTTTAAAACGCGATTTTTTAGTGTAAGAAGCTCCGGTAGGTTTTAGATGTTTTACGTGCACGGTCTTGTCTGTTGCAATTTCCCAACCGTGGTAGCGCGCCAAAAGTTCGTCTGCGGTATCCCAACCAATGGCTTTTTTTAAACCGCCTATTTGATTGAAACAAGCTTTTCGATACAGTTTAATCGGACCGCGGACTTTGTCTTTTTCGGAAATTGCTTCAAATTCCCATGCGTCTCCTTTTTTAATATATAAAAGTCCGCTCGCCATTCCAATTTTAGGATTGTTTATAAACAGATTCGTTATTTTTTCAAAATAATCAGGAGGTAAGATGAGGTCAGCATCAAATTTTCCAATTAAATCATACTCTTTTTTCAGCTGATTGAAACCTGCATAAAAAGCTTTCACTACTTTACTCCCGGGTTCGTGAACAGCAGTGGAATGATGTTTAATGACTTGAATAAATGAATATTGCTTTGAGAATTGATTGGCAATTTCATAAGTGTTATCCGTTGAGTTGTCATCCACTACAATAATTTCGTTAGGAATACGTGTTTGCGCACAAACTGAATTTAACATTTGCCGGAGATGATTTGCTTCATTGTGGGCAGGTATGATAAGGGCTGTTTTCATACAATCCGTTCTGCATAAACAAGATAATATCGGGGAGTGAATAAACGCAGCAAGGGTCGGAAACCGATTTTTTTTACCGGATTGGTAAATTTCTCGCGGGCGATAATTTTCCAGCCTGATTTTTCTAAAAGCCAATCAAATTGCCAATCTTCAAATTCGTGATAGTGTCTGTCCCACTTATCGGTTTTGCTTTTGTATGCCGATGAAAACCACAATCGCAACGGAATCGATACTACCAGTTTATTTGCTTTAATGTCTTTGAGTAAAGGAAAAGGAGAGACAAGATGTTCCAAAATTTCAAATGCTGTGACCACTTCATAAGTTGTAGTTTTTACAACAGAAGTGTCTAAATCGAGATCTTGTCCGTCCGTGTTGGTTACGTTATAGCCTTCTTTTTTTAATATTTCGGAAAAAGGATTGGCGACACCCAAATCTAAAATGCGTTCTTCTTTTGTGATGAATTTCGAGACAAATTTCAGAGTATTTCGGTAGCGTTTTTTTGGGAAATATTTATACATATTCGATGAAAGACTGATGTTTTAGCGGTTAGTTTTGCGCTTTATAGCTGATAAACAAATGCGTTGATGTTCATTCCGGCACCAACACTGGCAAAAATAACTACATCTCCGGTTTTCAACGTGTGTTCTGTGTACGTCTTTTTCCTAACCAAGTCTAACAGGGTCGGAATGGTAGCTACACTACTGTTTCCTAATTTTTCAATGCTCATCGGCATAATGTCATTTGGCGGATTTAATCCGTACAGTTTATAAAATCTTTTTAAGATAGCTTCATCCATTTTTTCATTTGCCTGATGTAGAAATATCTTTTTTATATCGTGGATTGAATGCCCGGATTTTTCCAAACAGATTTTCATTGCATTCGGAACGTTGTTTAATGCAAATTCATAGATTTTTCGCCCGTACATTTTGATGTACTTGCGCGAATCTTTTTTTTCCGCATTATTACTCTCACCAAAATAGATGAAATGAGATTCGTCCATCGCATAAGTCGCACTGTAATGAGAAAGAATTCCGCCGTCTTCTGTGGTTGCTTCAATAATTGTCGCTCCTGCACCGTCACTGTAAATCATTGAGTCGCGATCGTGCGGATCTACTACTCTTGAAAGTGTTTCAGAACCGATTACCAAACATCTCTTGGCTATGTTGGCTTTTATAAATGCATATCCTTGAATCATGCCTTCTATCCAACCCGGACAACCGAAAATAAGATCATAAGCCACACATTCCTGATTCTGAATTTTTAATGTATGCTTCACTCGGGTCGCAATGCTTGGAACCGTATCGCTTTGGGAACTTCCGGAATAAACATCGCCGTAATTGTGAGCGACAATTATGTAATCTAATGTTTCTTTGTCTATTTTGGCATCTTCAATGGCTTTATCCGCGGCAAGCGATGCGATGTCTGAATTGTTTTGTTCCGGACCGATGTAACGCCGCTCTTCAATCCCGGTAATGGCTTTAAACTTTTTTATAATCGTCTGATTGTCCTGATCATAGCGAACTCCGTCTTCATGGTAAAATTCATGCTTGTCAAAACTCTCATTCGTCGTTATTTGCTGAGGAATATAACTCCCGACACCGATAATTTTTACGTTCATAAGTAATTTTTTTTAAAATTAATCATTATTTCTAGTTATAGAGGTTTCTAAAAGATAAACTCTTATGAAATAAATCTCGATTAAATAAAAAAAGACTTTGTCATATAAAAATACAACAAAGTCTTTTGGTTTCTTCATGCTTATTTTTTTTGCTTATGCGTCCATATAAGCTTCAATCGGATCGCAAGTACAAATAAGATTTCTGTCTCCATATGCATCGTCCACACGTCTAACTGATGGCCAGAATTTATTTTCCGACAAATATTCCAACGGGAAAGCGGCTTCTTGTCGCGTATACGGATACTCCCATTTATCGGCAGTAACCATCGACAACGTGTGCGGTGCATTTTTAAGCGGAATGTTTGTCTCGCCTTTTACTGTATTTTTAATTTCATTTCGAATGGCAATCATCGCATCACAGAATTGATCCAATGCTTGTTTGCTTTCACTTTCTGTCGGTTCTATCATCAGCGTTCCGGCAACCGGGAAAGAAACTGTCGGGGCGTGGAATCCATAATCCATAAGACGTTTTGCAATATCCGAAACTTCAATTCCTTTGTCCTTAAACGGTCGGCAATCGATAATCATCTCGTGGGCGGCACGTCCGCGTTCTCCGGTATATAATACTTCGTAATGTCCTTTCAGTCGTTCCTTGATGTAGTTGGCATTTAAAATTGCGTGTTGCGTTGCTTTTTTCAATCCGTTTACGCCTAACATACAGATGTATCCGTAAGAAATCAAACACACCAAAGCACTTCCGAAAGGAGCAGAAGAAATAGCCGTGATGGCTTCAGAACCGCCGGTAGGAATTACTGGATTTCCGGGTAAAAACGGAACCAATTGTTCGGCAACACAAATCGGACCTACGCCGGGACCGCCACCACCATGAGGAATTGCAAATGTTTTGTGAAGGTTTAAGTGACAAACATCTGCACCGATAGCGCCCGGATGTGTCAACCCTACCTGAGCGTTCATATTGGCACCATCCATATATACCTGACCTCCATTCTCGTGAATAATACTTGTAATTTCTTTTATAGATGCTTCATAAACTCCGTGAGTAGAAGGATACGTAATCATGATGCACGACAAGTTGTCTTTGTGTTTAACTGCTTTTTCTCTCAAGTCATCCACATCAATGTTTCCTTCTTCAGTAGATTTTACAACAACTACTTTCATACCTGCCATAACGGCACTTGCAGGGTTGGTTCCGTGTGCCGATGCCGGAATCAAACAAATGTTTCTGTGATGGTCGCCACGAGATTCGTGATAAGCACGTATAACCATCAAGCCTGCAAATTCGCCCTGAGCTCCACTATTCGGTTGCAATGAAGTCGCAGCAAAACCGGTGATTTCACTCAATTGTTTTTCTAATTTTCTCAATACCGTATGGTATCCTTCTGCTTGTTCTACAGGGACAAACGGATGAATATTTCCCCACATCGGATTGCTGAGCGGAAGCATTTCTGCGGCAGCATTTAATTTCATCGTACACGAACCGAGTGAAATCATGGAGTGATTCAAAGACAAGTCTTTGCGTTCCAGTTTTTTGATGTAGCGCATCAATTCTGTTTCACTGTGATAGCTGTTGAAAACTTCCTGTTCCATAAACGCTGTTTGTCGCGCGACATTTTCAGGAAGAGCATCAGATTCAGTTAGTTCCGTAATTTTACTGAAATCAGATTTAATTGTTTCGGCAAAAATTGAAAGGATTTTATTTAAATCTTTTATCGTAGTGGCTTCATTGAGTGAAATGGAAACGGTTTCGTTATCGGGATAATAAAAATTCACTTCTTTCGCTTCTGCAAAAAATTTGATTTTTGTTGCATCGGTTTTAATTACAATGGTGTCAAAAAACACTTTGTTTACTTGTTCAAAGCCTAATTCTTGAAGCTTGTCGGCTAAAGTTATCGCACTTCGATGAACTTTCTGAGCGATGTATTTCAATCCTTTTGGACCGTGATACACTGCATACATGCTTGCCATAACTGCCAGTAAAACTTGAGCAGTACAAATGTTGGATGTCGCTCTGTCTCGTTTAATGTGTTGTTCACGAGTTTGTAGTGCCATCCGCAAAGCACGATTTCCGTCCGTATCCTTAGAAACGCCGATAATTCTTCCGGGAATGTTTCTTTTGTATTCGTCTTTGGTAGCAAAATAAGCGGCGTGAGGTCCTCCATAGCCTAAAGGAATTCCAAATCGTTGGGTAGTACCGACCACCACATCAACTCCAAAATGCCCCGGTGCTTCCAAGAGTACCAAACTGAGAATATCAGCTGCTACAGCAACTTTAATTCCGGCATTGTTGGATTTTTGAACAAATTCTTTATAGTCAAAAACTTCACCGGTTTTTCCGGGATATTGTAACAAGACTCCGAAATAATCTTCAGCAAAATCAAATTCTTCATGATTTCCGATGACCAATTCCACACCAATAGGAGTAGCACGTGTTTGCAGTACTGCTAAGGTTTGTGGAAGGACTTGTTCGGAAACAAAGAATTTTCGAGCATCGTTTTTCTTTTTATCGCGATCTCTCACTGCCAAAAGTAAGGACATTGCCTCAGCAGCTGCTGTAGATTCGTCGAGAAGTGATGCATTCGCCAGTTCCATTCCGGTAAGTTCGGTGACTACCGTTTGGAAATTTAAAAGTGCTTCCAATCTCCCTTGTGATATTTCTGCTTGGTAGGGTGTGTAAGCAGTGTACCATCCCGGATTTTCAAAAACATGACGTTGAACGGCAGGAGGGGTGATAGATTGGTGATATCCGAGACCGATATAGGATTTAAATTGTTTGTTTTTCGTGGACAATTCCATGATGTGTTCCATAAATTCTTGCTCGCTCATCGCCGTGTCCAGCTTTAAAGCTTTTTTTAGCAAAATATCATCAGGAATGGTTTCGTAAATTAATTGATCCAATGAGTTAACGCCAATGGTTTTCAACATTTCAGGGAGCTCTGTTTCACGAGGTCCGATGTGTCTTAATGCAAAAGAATCCGTATTCATAGTGTTGTCGCTTATTGCGGAATTTTTTAAATAATAAGAAAAGTGTAAATAGCGATATCACACTAATTACACAGTTTTGTTTGTAGTGCAAAAGTACTATTTTTTACTCGATTTTTAAATGGAAACGCAAGGAGATAAATTCTTTTTTTTCAGAAACTTGTACGATTTTTTTTGTTTTTCGCTAATTTTGAATGAATGAATTTTTTTCCTTATCTGAGGTGGATTTATGTAGAAAAACATATTCACGTGGCACTGGCTGTAACTGCTTTTACGGTCATAACCGTAAAAGAATTTAGTCTGCAAATTCCATTCACGCTGTGGGTAGTAATTTTCACAGGAACGTTTCTGAGTTATAATTTTATTTCTCATTTTAAATCGAGACGTTTTCGGATTATAAAATGGGATATTTTGTGCTACGGATTGGCGTGTTTGAGCCTGTTTTATTTAATTTCTCATTTTTCGCTCCTCACAATCCTTACACTGATTCTGATGGGATTGATGACCTTTTTATATGTTGTCCCTCTAAGACACGGAAGGAATTTACGAAGTGTTTCGGGTTGGAAAGCGTTTTTGGTAGCTTTCGTTTGGGCGGGTGTAACCGTTTTGTTACCCTTGGAAACTTCGACAAACACAGAATGGACAACCGGAGTTGCATTGACTTCTATACAACGGTTTATTATTGTTTTAGTGTTGCTTATTCCTTTTGAAATTAGAGATGTCGTTACAGATTCTCCACATTTAAAAACATTGCCTCAACTTTTTGGAATACGGCGTACAAAACAAATCGGTTATGGAGGGATTTTGGTGTGTGTGCTGTTGGAATTCGTTAAATTTCCGATTCAAGAAGCACATGCAGTAAGTTTGATGGTGTTTTTGATTTTCTTGGGATTGAGCATTTATATGACCGATGTGAAACAATCACGTTATTTTGCTTCATTTTGGGTGGAAGCGCTTCCGATAGGGTGGTGGCTGCTCTTCGAATTAATTTCGAGTTTGTGAAGCAGCTTCGTTTAGTTCTTCTTGAAATTGTGTTTTCAATTGTTGTTTTATATGAGGACACATTTTTTTGATGGAAGCTTTTTGAAGGATGGATGAAAGTTTTTGCGTCTTTTTCGAATATTCTCTACAACTTTTACACCGAATCAAATGCAAATGAATAACAATAATCTCATAGAAAGTAGCTTCTTTGCATTCTCTTTTGTCGCAAAGCTTTGTCGTCTTTTGGCATTTGGAAGTTCCCATGTTGTAGCGTTAGTTAAACCATTTTTTCTCCATGCAATCCATTAGTATTTTTCTTGCTCTGTGTAGTATTACCCATAGATTAGACGGAGTAATGTTCAGTTCATTACAAATATATTCAGTGTCCAGACCTTCAATGTTTTTCATTCTGAAGATACGTGCCTGAATATCACTGAGTTCTGTCATGCATTCTAAGATTGCCATGCGCAGTTCGTCATTCTCGATTTTCTCATCGGCAGATACCAATTGCATGTCGGCAACATTTTCTTCCAACCAGTCTTTCTCTTCTTCCGAATCCGTATTGTGAAATGAAATTTTAGAGCGTTCTTTCTCGGTGCTCTGCCGCCTGTAATAATCAATGATTTTTCTTTTGATAATTGCGATTAACCAGGTGCGCTCGGATGATCGTCCTTCAAAATTTTTAATCCCTTTTAAGGCCGATAAAAAAGTTTCGGATACAATGTCTTGTGCCACTTCGTGATTGTTTACTCTACCAATGGCGTAATTGTATAGATAATCCGAGTAACGATCTACCCACTTGTCAGGTTCAGGTGTATCCAAAGCAATTTTTTTGTTCAAATTTACTTAAGTTTAAAAGGAAAGATAATTCAATAAACAGATATTTATGAATTTTGAATGCTAATATTATAGATTGTTTAAGAAATTTGTGTTTACAATCAACAGCTTTTATACTTTAATTAACTTACTCACACTTTTGCTATGAATCAAAAAACGCTTTTGCTGATTATCGCTGTATTCCTAAGTTATAACCTTTGGGCACAGAACAAAGAAATAATTGCCACAATGGACAGTCAAACTGCTGCTCATTATAAAAATTCACATCCTTCGGAAATTGACATTGTCAAAACAAGTAACGGAATTTCTGCCGTTTTATTGACTGAAAAAATGACACAAATTTTAAGAATGGAAAGTCCGGTTCACGGGCCTCAATTTATGGTTGCAAAATCATTGCAAGAAGCATCTGCGGTTTTAAATTTTTCTCCAAAAGAGAATCAAGTCCAAAATTTTACAATCACAGAACCTGGATTAGTTTATGATTTTCTTGACGCTGTGAGCCAAACACATATTGAAAACACGATTTTGGATTTACAAAACTATGGCACGCGTTATCACACGAAATCACAAGCTACACAGTCCGTCCTGGATTTAAAACAAAAATGGGACACCATGATTTTGGCATCCTCCCGAACCGATATTTCAACGCGGCTTGTAACCCATGCCGGTTCTCCTATGCCTTCGTTGATTCTCACTATTGAAGGAAATTCAGAACCTTCGGAATATGTTATTATCGGAGGGCATATTGATTCAATTTCGTGGAACAACGATGACGCTCCGGGCGCTGATGACAATGCTTCAGGAATTGCATCGCTTACAGAAATTGTACGCGTGTTACTTGAAAATAAATACCAGCCTTCCAAAACTGTTGAAGTAATGGCGTATGCAGCAGAAGAAATCGGATTAGTAGGTTCTGCTGAAATTGCTGCGGATTATAAAAGCAACAATGTAAATGTAGTGTCCTATTTACAATTGGATATGACAGGGTATAACGGCTCTGTTGAGGATGTTTATATTTTGGACGATTGGTACTCCAGCAGTGCATTGAATCAGTTTTTGGCCTCACTTATGGATACCTATAACAGTTCGGGGGCGCATCAATTTACTTATGGTTTTTCTCAGTGTGGATACGCCTGTTCCGATCATGCAAGCTGGGCATTAAACGGTTATCCGGCATCGATGCCTTTTGAAGCAAAATTGGGAGAGGACAACCCTTTTATCCATACGCCGGATGATTTGTTTTCGGTAATTCAAAACGGTGAACATGCGGTTAAGTTTACTAAATTGGGCCTTCAATATATTGTTGAAGCAGCTAAAGGTCAAAAATTAAATACTTCAGATTTTATACAAGATAAATTGACAATCTATCAAAGAAATCATATGTTATTTTATCGTTTTTCGGGTGATGACGCTATAGAGACAATAGCCATGTACGACATGAATGGTAGAAAAATCCGCACCTTTGGTTCAGTGCAAGAAGGGTTTATTTCTATTGAAAATATCCAACAAGGAATTTATGTTGTAGTATTTAACACGATAACATCGCAACAGCTTATGAAAAAGATTCTTATTTATTAATTGAGAATCGTCATTTTAGAAGCTTCAAATTTTCTCGTTTTTTCTTTTGACAGGTATTGAATTAGCAAAATACTATATTCTTATTTGTTAAATAAATGGTTAGAATAAAAATTTCATCTTACTTTTGCAGTTCAACTTAAAAACCAAATTAATATGAAAAAACAATCATTTTTTAAAAACCTGAGTTCAAAATTTGTAGTAATTTTATTTTCAGGTGCCTTGCTTCTATCGTGTAGTAAAGACGATGGCAATGAAGGTGGAGTAAATCACCAGAATTTTAAAACCACTTATTTTGACGTGACCAACGGTAATTTTAACGAACGCCCGTTACCCAGTTCCAATAGTTCTGACTTAATGATAGCTTCCATTACAGGAAACCAAACTGTATTAGCCGGTGGAACAAACATTATCCACGTTGCAGCAGGTGAAAATGCAAAAGAAATTATCGTAGGAGTAAAAGATCAACAAGGATATTATACCATCCCAATGAACAACCAAACTGCTAACCGCGGTGGAGCAGCGTTGGCAGAAGGCGATATTAGAATGCTTGTCAGTCAGCAGCTCGAAAACAGTTTTACTTTGGCAATCGGTGTAAGTGACGGACAAGGGAATTTCGGACCTTTCGAATTTATGGAAATCAACTTGTTGGAAGCCGGAACCGGAAAACTTCAAGTTAGCCTTTCTTGGGATCAGCCTAATGACGTGGATTTACATGTAACAGAGCCTAATGGAACTCGTATTTATTACGCAAACCCATATTCTTTCAATGGTGGTGCTTTAGATATTGATAGCAATGCAGGATGTGGAATAGACAATATCAACAACGAAAATATCACTTATGCAGATGATCCAAACGTTGTTATTGAAAACGGAGAATATCTCGTAGAAGTGCATTTGTGGTCTAATTGCAGTGTGCCTGATAATACTTCCTATTCGGTAGTAGCACATTACGACGGTCATTTAATCCAACCGACTTCGGGAACGAATCCATTTTACGGAACGTTTGTGCCATCAGACGGTGGTGGTGCCTTTAAAACAGCGATGAAATTTAACATTGGCAGTTCAGCAGCGAAAGGAGCAGATGCTTCAGCTTATTTTATAAATACGCCAAAGGCTGTTAAATTTGAATTTGATAAAAACAACAAAGTATTCGAAAACTTTGGAGTGAAAAAAGAGTAGTTCTTGACCCTATCGGGTTTTATAAAAGAGAAGTCGTTTATTACCGCTAAACGGCTTCTCTTTTTTTGTTGCTTACTTCAATAATCCTGCGCGTTCCAGCAAAGCAGTTTCGTCGGGTTCGTGACCGCGAAATCTTTTATAAAGCGTCATAGGATCTTCTGTACCTCCTTTTGATAGAATGTTGTGTTGAAAACTTTCAGCAGTTTCTGGATTGAAAATTCCCTTTTCCTGAAATAATTTAAACGCATCGGCATCCAAAACTTCTGCCCATTTGTAACTGTAATATCCGGCAGCATATCCTCCTTGAAAAATATGAGAAAATGAAGTGCTCATACAGTTTTCTGCTACATCCGGATAAAGTTGCGTTTTGTTGAATGCCGCCATTTCAAAAGATTTTACACTCTCAATGCCTTCCGGATTGGTATGATGCCATGCCATATCTAAAAAGCCGAAGCCCAATTGTCTTAAGGTAGCGAGCCCTTCCTGGAAATTCGCACTTTCTTTAATTTTCTCGATAAATTCCATAGGAATCATCTCGCCGGTCTGATAATGTTTGGCGAAAAGTGCAAGCGCCTCTTTTTCATAACACCAGTTTTCAAATATTTGACTCGGAAGTTCAACAAAATCCCAATACACACCTGTTCCGGACAAACTTGGATATGTAGTGTCAGCAAGCATGCCGTGAAGGGCATGCCCAAATTCATGAAACAAAGTGGTGACTTCATTAAATGTCAATAAAGATGGTTTGGAAGGCGTCGGTTTGGTAAAATTACACACAATCGAAATATGGGGGCGCTCATTTTTCCCACGGTACTTCATTTGAGATTTATACGAAGTCATCCAAGCACCATTTCGTTTGCCGGCACGCGGATGAAAATCGGCATAAAGGAAGGCGATGAAAGTTCCATCATTATCCGTAACTTCATAAGTTTTCACATCCGGATGATATTTTTCAAGGGTATGAACCTCTTTAAAATTCAATCCGTAAAGTCGATTGGAAATCTCAAAAACACCGTTAATTACATTTTTTAATTCAAAATAAGGTTTGAGTTTTTCATCGTCCAAATCAAAAATGTGTTGTTTTAATTTTTCGGAATAAAATGCAGCATCCCATTTTTCAAGTCTATTGATAGCATCTCGTTTTTTGGCAAAATTCGTGAGCTCTTCAAATTCTCTTTTGGCTGCCGGAAGTGCTTTTTCCAACAACTCATTGAGAAAAGAAAATACTTTTTCCGGAGATTTTGCCATGCGTTCCTCTAAAACATAATGTGCATGACTGGAATAACCCAATAATTTTGCGCGTTTGTAACGCAACGCTACAATGTGTAACACATTTTTTTGATTGTCTAAAGCGTCGTTCTGAAAGCCTTTTGCTCCAAAGGCAATAGCGAGTTCTTTGCGGCGTTCCCGATTTTCAGAATACGTCATAAATGGGATATAACTCGGATAATCCAAAGTAAAAACCCATCCTTTTTTATTGCGTTCCTGCGCTGTGTGCGCCGCGGCTTCTACAACACCTTCGGGAAGACCGCTTAGTTCTTTTTCATCGGTGATGTGAAGTTCATAGCGATTGGTTTCGGCTAAAACATTTTCACCGAATTTTAAACTTAATTTGGACAACTCAGCGTCAATTTCTCGAAGTTCTCTTTTTTTGTCTTCGGATAGATTTGCTCCGTTTCGGGCAAAAGATTTGTATTTTCTGTCCAAGAGCATTTCCTGTTCCGCCGTGAGATTGAGGCTGTCTTTTTGATTGTAAACCGTTTTAATACGCTCAAATAACTCATCGTTTAATAACAAATCGTTGCTGAATTCGGTGAGCCTGGGTGAAATTTCTTGAGCTAATTTCTGAATCTCAGCATTGGTTTCAGCACTGTTAAGATTAAAAAATATCGAAGCTACCTGATTCAATTGAAGTCCTGAATATTCAAGTGCCTCGACGGTATTTTCAAATGTCGGCGATTCTTGATTGTTGGTGATGGTATCAATTTCTTTTCTTGCCTCATCAATGAGGTGCGAAATTGCCGGCAGAAAATGGACTTCTTTCAGTTGCTCAAAAGGTGCCGCATCAAATGGTTGTAAAAGAGGATTATTTTTTTGTGTATTCATTCTTTTAATTTCTTTGCACTTTCTTCAACCTTTGATTTTAGGTTGTTTTTAAAAGCAGTAATTCGTTCTAAAATTTCCGGATTGGAAGCTCCGAGAATTTGTGCTGCGAGGATGCCTGCATTTTTTCCGCCATCCAGGGCAACAGTTGCTACCGGTACACCGGCAGGCATTTGTAATATTGACAAAACACTGTCCCAGCCGTCAATGGAATTTCGAGATTTTACGGGAACACCGATAACCGGTAAAGGAGATAATGAAGCTACCATTCCCGGAAGATGTGCTGCACCTCCTGCACCGGCAATGATAACGGAAATTCCACGCGTGTGTGCGTTTTTTCCGTAATCGAATAATTTATCGGGCGTGCGATGCGCGGAAACGATGTCAACTTCTGTTGCTATTCCCAATTCTTTTAATACGTCAACGGCTTCTTGCATAATGCGTAAATCGCTTGCGCTTCCCATAATGATTCCTACTTTTTCCATGTGGTTCTAAATTAAGAATGCTGATTTTTATGAACTACTTTAATTGTTGTTTTAACTTGTTCGGCAAGTTTTCGGGCTGCTCCAATATCTTCATGCGTTATGGTGACATGTCCCATTTTTCGAAACGGACGTGTTTCTTTTTTTCCGTAAATGTGCGGTGTTACTCCCGGAAGTTGTAAGATTACTCCCATGTTTTCATAGTAAACTGCACCGGTATGTCCTTCCTCACCGACTAAATTTACCATTATTCCGTTGGTTTTGCTTTCGGTAGCTCCTAACGGCAAGTTTAGAATGGCGCGAAGATGCTGTTCAAACTGATTGGTGTATGACGCCTCAATGCTGTAATGACCGCTGTTATGTGGACGTGGCGCAACTTCGTTAATTAAAATTTCATCGGTTGCTGTCTGAAACATTTCCACTGCCAGCAAACCTACATGTTCAAAAACATGAGATACTTTTTCGGCGAGCGCACGTGCTTTATCTGCAACTGATTTGTCAATTCGAGCCGGACAAATGACGTACTCCACTTGATTTGCTGTGGGATGAAATTCCATTTCGACCACCGGATATGTTTTGATTTCTCCTTTGGCGTTGCGTGCAACAATTACTGCGAGTTCGTTTTTAAAAGGGATGAGTCGTTCTGCAATGCAAGAATCTTCAGGAAGTAAAGTCAAATCGGCTCTTTGGCGAACGATGCTCACTCCGCGACCGTCATAACCGCCGGTGCAACTTTTCCAAACAAAAGGAAACTTTAGCAATCCTTGGTCAAGAGCCTCTGTGAGCGCAGATTTATTTTCAAACAACTTAAAGTCAGCAGTTGGCAATTTATGGTTTTCGTAAAATTGTTTTTGAACGCCTTTGTTTTGAATTTTATGTAACGTGGCTGCGCCGGGATACACTTTGATGCCTTCTTTTTCTAATTGTTCCAAGGCACGGATATTTACGTTTTCAATCTCAATCGTCAGTACATCAACTTTTTTCCCAAAGTTGTAAACGGTTTCGTAATCTGTTAAATCACCTTGGACAAAATGGTTGCAGGCAATTTTGGCAGGAGCTTCTGCAGAAGGGTCTAAAACATGGGTCCGGATGTCCCATTTACGGGTTTCATAAAGCAACATTTTTCCAAGTTGCCCACCGCCTAATATTCCGAGTGTAAATTCGGATGAAAAGTAATCCATAAGTGCATTTTAGAGTTGCAAAGATAACCATCATCAATTTAAAAAGTGAGGAAAAGCATTAGGAACCGATAAAATTAGAAATTGAGGATGGGTTTGCTTTATTTTTAAAATAAAATCCTAAGACTGCCGATAAACGCATGAAAGTTTTTCTTTCACATTTATGTTGAAACTTTGAAGATACGAAACGCCTGTATATGAGAATTCCGGAATCAATAGGAATTTGTAAATCCAAATAAATCTCTTGTTTAGAAGATTGTAGAGCTTACACTGTTTTTCATCGAGCTTAAAATGAAATTGTATGTGTCCAGTAAATTCTAAAAATGATGCACAAAAAAAGCAACCTGTTTAAGATTGCTTTTTTTATAGTTTAAGAGTCCTTCTCTTTACCTGTGTGTTGGTCGTGGAGCCCAACGATCATATGGCGTCATATCAAAACTATTAACCTCTTCCATGCTTAGTCCCAATGCTTTGGCTACACCTTCGCCGTATTCAGGATCTGCTCGGTAGCAATTTCTAATGTGACGGATTTGAATAAATTTTTCTGCGTTCCTAATTTCATCAGCTGTATTTTGAAACAACATATCGGCTTTACCATCTGCTTTAATAATTCGGAACAAGTCTCCCGGTTGGGTAAAATAATCTTCATCGTCATCTCTGAAATTATGTGCATACGCATCTCCGCTTAATTCCAAAGGAGGTTCTTTAGCATCGGGTTGTTCCTGCCACTCTCCAAAGCTGTTGGGTTCGTAGTGTAAGGTGCCTCCGTAATTTCCATCCACACGCATCGCGCCATCACGGTGAAAAGCGTGATAAGGACATTTGGGTTTGTTAACGGGGATTTGAAAATGATTGACACCCAGTCGGTAACGTTGTGCGTCTCCATATGAGAAAAGTCTGCCTTGCAGCATTTTATCAGGAGAAAATCCAATGCCCGGAACAATATTGGTGGGGTTAAATGCAGCTTGTTCCACATCTTGGAAATAATTTTCAGGATTTTTATTGAGTTCAAATTCTCCCACGGGAATCAGCGGAAAATCTTTTTTAGACCACACTTTTGTCAAATCAAACGGATGGAACCGATATGTTTTTGCTTGGGTTTCGGTCATAATTTGAATATACATTTTCCACTTCGGAAAATCCCCTCTTTCTATTGCATCAAAAAGATCGCGTTGTGAAGATTCTCGGTCTTCACCAATGACTTTTGCTGCTTCTTCATTGGTCAGATTCTCAATGCCTTGTTGTGTTCTGAAATGAAATTTTACCCAATGTCTTTCGTTGTTGCTATTGATTAAACTATACGTGTGACTGCCGAAACCGTGCATATGTCTGTACCCTTTTGGAATACCGCGATCGCTCATTACAATTGTTACCTGATGCAATGCTTCGGGAAGTAAAGTCCAAAAATCCCAGTTGTTATTGGCACTTCGCAAGTTGGTTTTCGGATCGCGTTTAACGGCGTGATTCAGATCGGGGAATTTCATCGGATCGCGAAAAAAGAATACCGGCGTATTGTTTCCAACCAAATCCCAAATGCCTTCGTCGGTATAAAACTTCAATGCAAATCCGCGAATGTCTCTTTCCGCATCTGCAGCACCTCTTTCTCCTGCAACAGTGGAAAATCGGGCGAACATATCGGTTTTCTTGCCGATTTGATTAAAAATCGATGCTTTGGTGTATTGTGTAATGTCGTGGGTAACGGTAAATGTGCCAAATGCTCCCGAACCTTTAGCGTGCATGCGTCGTTCAGGAATAACTTCTCTGTCAAAATTGGCCATTTTTTCCAGAAACCAAAAGTCTTGCATAAGCATGGGACCTCGTGGACCTGCGGTTTGAGCATTTTGATTGTCAGGAACTGGAGCTCCTGTTTGTCGCGTGAGCTTCTTTTTTTCTTCCATAATTTATTGGTTTAGGGATTAAAAATTTATTGTTATTGATATTGCCGATTTGCTGAAAGCAATTCCTTATAAAGATGCTATAGCAGGAGCGATATTTATTGTTTTTTCTCGGATAGGTAAATATATAATTTTATCTTAAAGTTTCCACATCAAAAGGAAGAGGAAGACTCATTCTTTATAAATTCCAATTCATAAATCCATTATCCCCGAGAATTTTGTACTTTTGCGGTTTTATGTAAAATGAAAATGAAAAATATTATTCTATTTGGTCCTCCGGGAGCCGGAAAAGGCACCCAAGCAGAGCGACTTAAAAATAAATACCAACTCGTTCACATTTCCACCGGAGATGTTTTTAGACACAACATTAAAAACGAAACCGAATTGGGAAAACTGGCAAAATCATTTATAGAAAAAGGGAAGTTGGTTCCGGATGAATTAACCATTGATATGCTAAGCGCCGAATTGGATAAAAATCCCAATGCCAACGGATTTATTTTTGACGGTTTTCCGCGTACGAAAGCACAAGCAGATGCACTCGGTCATTTGATGGAAGATAAAGAAACAGGAATTGACGCCATGATTGCCTTGGAAGTGGACGATGAAATTTTAGTGAATCGACTCTTGAATCGTGGGAAAACCAGTGGTCGCACCGATGATGCCGATGAAGAAATCATCAGAAATCGAATTAAAGTGTACTATAACGAAACGGCAGTTCTAAAAGATTACTACAAAGAACGAAATAAATATTACGGTGTCAAGGGTGTAGGTACCGTTGAAGAGATTACCGACAGATTGAGCGCGGTAATTGACCAACTGTAAGTTGAAAAATAAGGTAGAGCGGTTATGACGGAAGGGAATTTTGTAGATTATGTAAGGATTTATGTTGCCTCGGGCAAAGGTGGCTCGGGAAGCAAGCATTTACGTCGTGAAAAATACGTACCCAAAGGAGGTCCTGACGGCGGCGATGGCGGGCGCGGGGGGCATGTTATCATAAAGGCGGATAAAAATCTCTGGACGCTTTACCACTTAAAATTTAAAAGACACTTTCGTGCCGAACACGGTCATGCCGGCGGAAAACAAAAAAGTACCGGAGCAGACGGGAAAGATATTTACATCAAAGTGCCTTGCGGAACGGTAGTTCGAGATAAAGAAACCGAAGAAATTCTTTTCGAACTGACCGAAGACGGACAAGAGCAAATTATCGTTAAAGGAGGTCGTGGCGGATTGGGAAACACGCATTTTAAAAGTGCAACCCATCAAACTCCGCGTTATGCACAACCCGGTGAAGAAGGAGAAGAACGCGATATTATAATTGAACTGAAAATATTGGCGGATGTCGGATTGGTAGGTTTTCCGAATGCCGGAAAATCAACTTTATTGTCGGTAATTACCGCTGCCAAACCCAAAATTGCCGATTACGAATTTACAACTTTAAAGCCCAATCTCGGAATTGTCAATTATCGCGATTTTCAAACTTTTGTAATGGCAGATATTCCCGGGATTATTGAAGGAGCCGCAGAAGGACGCGGTATCGGACATCGATTTTTACGGCATATCGAACGCAATTCCGTACTTCTTTTTTTGATTCCTGCAGATGCGCCCGATATTCGAAAGCAATATGAGATTTTGGTAGATGAATTGCGCCGCTACAATCCTGAATTATTGGATAAAGACCGATTGATTGCCATCAGTAAAAGCGATATGCTTGATGCCGAATTGAAAGAAGAAATGAAAGCACTTTTGAAAAAAGAGCTTCATGATGTGGATTTTCTGTTTATTTCTTCCGTGGCACAACAAGGTTTGACAGAACTTAAAGATGCCCTTTGGAATTTGCTAAATCCGCAACATACCGACGACTTTCACATCCATCAGGAAGAAGAATAAGCGAATAACAATCTCCTTGTCTTAAATTGATTTTAAATTTATTTTTAGCTGTTTGTTTTTCATTAATTTTGAAACTATGAAGAGTCTAAAAATATTTTGGAGCTTTGTAATCTTAGGATTGTGCTTGTCTTGTGCGCCTTTTGTCGATGTTAGCTTCGATGAACAAATAATTTTTTCAGATTATAAAACCTACCGTTTTTATCCTGATATCGTGAGTGGTCTGGATTCGCTGGAACAAGCTATGATGATGGAAGCTGTTGAAAAAGTGCTTATGGATAAGAACATAAGTCAAAGCGAATATCCGGCACTTTATGTGAATTTTTACATTGATGAAGAAGCAAGTACTTATGAGAATGTGGGAGCCGATTATTACAATACCTCTAACATTTTTCAAAATATTACATTAGATATTGTCGATGTGGACAACGACCGATTAATTTGGCAGGCAGCAATGCAAAGTGAATTGCCTTTGTACTTGGACAGCATCAGTTTGCGAAAATATTACCAAGCTACAGCAGAACGTTTGTTGGCAAAATATCCTCCTGAATAATTGAAATGCATCAATTTCTTTACTTTTCAATTTTTGTTTTTTGTTTAAATACCTTTCATGCGATTTCTCAATCGGATAAAGAGCGTGCGGTAACTTTATTTCAACTAAAAGAATTTGACGCGGCAAAAACGGTTTTTGAATCACATTTGAATGCGTTTCCCGATGATTGGGAAGCAATTGAATATATGGGAGACATTGCTGCACATCAACAAAATTGGGATGATGCTGTCGAAATTTATGAAGAGCTGACACTCCAATTTCCTCAAAATGCAAATTATCACTACAAATTAGGCGGAAGCATGGCGATGAAAGCAACCCAAAACCGTTGGTATGCTTTGACACACTACAAAAACATTGAAACACAATTTAAAACTGCTCTTTCGTTAGATAACTCCCATATTGATGTCCATTGGGCGTTGATTGAATATTATTTGCAATTGCCTTGGATTTTGGGAGGAACCAAAGAAAAAGCCGAATTGTATGCCAATCAGTTGCACCAAATTTCACCGGTTGACGGATATTTGGCAAAAGGTAGAATTGCGGATTATTACAAGGATGCAAAAGCAGGCGAAACAGCATATAAAAAAGCAGTGGAAATAGGCAGATCGGAACATACCTATCAAAAGTTGATTGCTTTTTATCGCAACACGAACAATCATTCTAAAGCCGATAAAGTTTTGCAGCAAGCGCTCAAAAAATATCCAAACTTTGAGGAAAAGAAGTAACGAATTTAAAATTTATTTTTAGATAAAGGTTTTCTCATTTCTTTATCCTGAACTATAAAATTTATCTTTACACTTCATTTTTAGATAATAATATTAAAACTAGATGAAAATTCATTTTATCGCCATTGGCGGAAGCGCTATGCACAATCTCGCATTGGCACTACACAAAAAAGGAGATACCATCACGGGGAGCGATGACGAAATTTTTGAACCTTCCCGTGACCGATTGCAAAACGCAGGATTGCTTCCTGAGAAAGAAGGTTGGTTTCCGGAAAAAATCACCTCGAATTTGGATGCAGTTATTTTGGGAATGCACGCCAAAGCAGACAATCCGGAGTTGTTGAAAGCTCAAGAATTGGGATTGAATATATACAGTTATCCCGAATATTTGTACGAAGCTTCCAAAAATAAAACCCGTGTGGTCATTGGCGGTTCTCACGGAAAAACGACGATTACTTCAATGATTCTGCACGTGATGAATTATCACAATAAAGACATTGATTATATGGTAGGAGCGCAATTGGAAGGTTTTGATACCATGGTAAAAATCTCCGATACTGCAGATTTTATGGTCATTGAAGGTGATGAATATCTTTCATCTCCAATTGACAGGCGTCCCAAATTTCATCTTTACAAACCAAACATCGCATTGTTGAGTGGAATTGCCTGGGATCATATTAATGTATTTCCTACGTGGGAAAATTATGTCGAGCAGTTTAAAATATTTCTGACTAAAATTACCGATGGGGGCATAATTGTTTATAATGAAGAAGACGAAACATTGTCTCAACTTGTGGAGGAAACTCCCAATCCGATAAAAAAGTATCCTTACCGTACACCTGATTTTTCGGTATCGAATGGGGTCACTTTATTGGAAACTTCTGAAGGAGATTTGCCTTTGGAAATTTTCGGAAGACACAACTTGAACAATTTGGAAGGAGCACGTTGGATTTGTCAACTTATGGGGATTGATACCGATGATTTCTATGAAGCGATTGCAAGTTTTAAAGGTGCCGGAAAACGATTGGAAAAAATTGCCGAAACCCAAAATTCTGTTGTATTTAAAGATTATGCACATTCTCCCAGTAAAGTAAAAGCAACCACCGAAGCCGTAAAAGAACAATTTTCGGATCGAAAACTCATTGCTATACTTGAGTTGCACACATACAGTAGTCTGAGTCCCGAATTTTTAAAAGAATATCGTGGTGCGCTTAATCAAGCCGATGTTGCCGTTGTTTTTTATTCGCCTAAAGCTGTGATGATAAAACAGTTGGAGTCCATCAAACGAGAACAAATAGAAACCGCTTTCCAACGGGAAGACATGGTAATTTTCACCAATCCTGCAGATTTAAAAACGTTTCTTTATACGCATAACTACGAGGATTCCGTTCTTCTTTTTATGAGTAGTGGCAATTATGGAGGATTGGATTTGGATGAATTAAAAGAATACATAAAAAAATAAGATGAGATAACAAGTGTATGCAGCGAATCCCTGAAAAATATGAATTAGAAAAAGCGTATAAAAGTTTAAAATCACACGTTCATCTGACGCCGGTCTTAACTTCCAATTATTTTAATCGATGTTCCGGTGCGACATTGTTTTTTAAATGTGAAAATTTTCAGCGAATGGGTGCTTTTAAAATAAGAGGAGCACTATATGCATTGATGCAACTCGATAAACACCAACGTACACCGGGTGTCATCACGCATTCTTCGGGAAATTTTGCACAAGCGCTTTCATTGGCCGCTTCAATGATGGGAATTTCAGCGCATATTGTCATGCCACACAATGCGCCGGAAGTTAAAAAAGCAGCGGTTCGAGAATACGGCGGAATAATTTATGAAACCGGTTCAACAAGTCTTACAAGGGAAAAAGAAGCCGAGCGCATTCGTATTGAAAAAGGATTGACATTTATTCATCCTTCAAACAATCGCAATGTGATTCTTGGTAATGCCACAGCAGCAATGGAATTTGTTCATCAAAAATCTGATTTGGATTATGTTATTGTACCGGTGGGCGGGGGCGGACTGGCAGCAGGAACAGCACTTGCTGTGGCATATTACGGAAAAAATTGCCAAACCATCGGCTCCGAACCGTTTGAAGCCGACGATGCCTACAGAAGTTTGCTTTGGAATAAAATTGAATATAACAAAACAACCAATACAGTAGCCGACGGACTTCGCACCTTCTTGGGAGATGAAAATTTTCCAATTATTAAAAAGTATATGCTAAAAATCATTCGTGTGGAGGAAAAAGAAATTATCGACACGATGAAAAATATTTGGGAACGCATGAAGATTATCGTCGAACCCAGCAGTGCTGTTGCATTGGCCGCGGTTCTCAGGGAAAAATCCCAATTTCAAAATAAAAAAGTAGGTGTCATTCTTTCCGGCGGTAACGTCGATTTGAAAAATTTGCCTTTTTGAAAATGAATTTTTCTTTTTATTATTGACATACAATTAAACGGTATGTCTTTCTATTCTTCATTGTTTTTGTCATAAAATGAAACCGAGAAGTTTATTTTTCATCATTTTCTTAATAGCTTTTTCGGTTTACTCCCAAAAGAAACAAAAAGCTTATCCATTTGCTTTTGAAACTTCTTTTTTTTACGGAAATATTTGGGAACACAATCCTACGATTCAACATCTTATTACCGGACATCCTACAGGTTTTATGCTGTCATACAATCAAAAAAGTGTCGGTTTCAAAGAATGGGAAAGACGGTACAACTATCCTGATGTGGGAGTTACCGGAGTTTATCAGAATACACACAATCCGCATCTGGGCGATGTGATTGCGGTTTTTAGTCACATCAACTGGTATTTTTTCAACCGAAGTTTGCGATTGGGGGTAGGACAAGGCGTGGCATATGCTTTTAATCCCTATAACAGTGAAACAAATTTTCAAAATACAGCTTATGGTACGCACATGATGCCGGCAACCTTATTTAGTGCAATGTACCTCAAAGAAAATCTATGGAAGGGTCTGGGGTTTCACGCAGGTGTAAATGTAATTCATTTGAGTAACGGAAATTTGAAAGCGCCCAATACCAGTACAAATACCATTGCCGTAAATGTCGGGATCAATTATTTAGTTGATGCAGATGCTTTTCCTGAATACATTACAAAAGAAGATGTTCCTAGCCAATCTTATAGGGAACCTCTTAAATTTTCTTTGGAATTGAGAGGGGGAATTAATGAAAGTGATGTCATCGGGTTGGGACAACATCCTTTTTATGTTTTTTCTGCTTATGTGGATAAAAGAATAAATTACAAGAGTACTTTTCAAACCGGCATCGATGTTTTTTATACGTACTTCTTAAAAGATTATATCAAGTATCGAAGCATTGCTTATCCTGAAGAAGGACTTTCGGGAGATGAAGATTTTAAAAGAATCGGAATGTTTGTCGGGCATGAATGGCGATTCTATAAAGTCTCTATGATCGCACAATTGGGATATTACATTTATTATCCTTTTGATTTTGAAAATAGAATTTACGCACGTCTCGGAATCAGAAGATACTTGTTGAAGGATCATTTATTTGCTTCAGTGGGAGTAAAATCACATTGGGCAAAAGCAGAAGCATTAGAATTTGGTTTGGGTTATCGATTTTAAAATGAAACGAATACTTCTCCTTCTTAGCTTAACAGTGTTGGCAGCTTGCAGTTCCGAGAATGCTTGGGATTGTTTGAAAACCGCCGGAAATTCGTTGATACAAGAAATGGCAGTTCCTGAATTTGATAAAATTCTGGTCTGGGATGGAATCGAACTTATTATCGAACAAGGCACGGAACACAAAGTAAAAATTCAAACCGGAGAAAATTTATTGACTAAAATAAATGTTTCAGTTTCTGATGGGCAACTTCAAATAAGTCAAGATTTAAGCTGTAATTTTTTTCGTGATTATCCCGATGTGTCGGTCACCGTAACCACTCCCGATTTAAAAGAAATCAGGAGCAGCACCGGATACGGTATTCACAGCAAGGGCATTTTAAAGTTTGATTCCTTGCATTTATACTCGGAAGATACCGCAGGCGATTATCATAACAGCGGTGATTTTAATTTAACGTTAGATGTTCATGAGCTTTTTGTTGTTGCGAACGGAAATTCTGCTTTTTATCTGAAGGGCAAGGTAGCAAAGTCAAATTTTGGACTTTATTCTGGGGATTGCAGAATTTATGCTGAAGATTTGATAATCGGTGACCTTGAATTTTTTCACCGAAGTACCGGTGTCATAGTGGTGAATCCGCAGCATTCTTTAAAAGGTAAAATTGTTTCTTTGGGAGATGTGATTTCCAAAAACCGTCCGCCGATTGTGGAAGTAGAAACGCTTTTTAGAGGAAAATTGATTTTTGATTAAGAAGTTTTGGTGGCTGTCAAGTCGTTGAAAAGTTTTTCCAAAGTCACGCTCTTTTGGTGCAATTGAAGAATTTTCAAACCGTTGTCGTGAGCAAAATCAAAAACTTTTCCGCGCATGTCATCGGAAGTTTTAAAATAAAGATGATAGACAAAATCAATCGGATTCTCCACTTTGTCCAATGCAGGTAGTTCCTGAAAAGCGACATTTTCTATGCGATAATCAAATTCAACTTCAATAATTTGTTGTTGATTTTTTTTCAAGGAATCCATGGTTTCGTCCAAAACGATTTTTCCTTTGTTGATGATAATTACACGATCGCAAATGGCTTCTACTTCCTGCATAATGTGCGTGGATAGCAAGACGGTTTTTTCTTTTCCGGCATTTTTGATGAGCTGACGAATTTCAATCAGCTGATTTGGATCTAATCCCGTGGTGGGTTCATCGAGAATGAGCACTTCCGGATCGTGAAGTAAAGCAGCGGCGAGACCCACGCGCTGGCGATATCCTTTTGATAACTGCCCGATTTTTTTATTGGCTTCGGGAAAAAGTCCGGTCATTTGGATGACTTCTTCCGTTCGTTTTTTCGAAACCTTATAAATTCCGGCATTAAATCGTAAATATTCCCGAACGTACATATCGAGATAAAGCGGATTGTGCTCGGGCAAATAACCGATGTTTTTTTTGACGGAAATGGGCTGTTCCTGTGTGTGAAATCCGCTGACGAAAGCTTTGCCTTCACTGGGCTGAATATACGAAGTGAGGATTTTCATCATCGTTGATTTTCCGGCGCCGTTTGGGCCCAAAAACCCGACAACTTGTCCTTTTTCGGCAGCAAAGGAGACCTGGTCAAGCGCTTTTTGAGCTCCGTAAAACTTGCTTATATTTTCAACACGTATGGACATCTTCTAAATGCGTAAAATTAGCTATTTTTTATACATATGGTTCCAATTCACAGTTCGAATTTAAAAAAAGAAAATAAGCCTTAAAAATTGATTAAAGATTGCGTTTGTCATTCATCAAATCTTTTAAAACAGTTATTTTTGTTTCATATGAAAACCGATGAAAAAAAGCATTAAAACAAATCTTTTTTCACAAAAAATATCAAATAAATTCGATTGAAAATTTTCGCTATATTCATCCGGTTATAGGTCGCTTTAACAATACGTATGCAAAACAATAAAAAATTTCGTACTTGGTTAGACGCTTTTGCATTGTCTCATCCGCTGGTCATTGCAGGTCCTTGCAGTGCAGAAACTGAAGAACAGGTACTTGAAACCGCACGACAGCTAAAAAATTCTGAAGCAACCGTTCTCCGTGCAGGAATTTGGAAACCGAGAACCCGTCCCGGGAATTTTGAAGGGGTAGGCGCTTTGGGATTAAAATGGATGCAAAAAGCAAAAGCAGAAACAGGGTTGTTGTTAGCCACTGAAGTAGCAAACCCACATCATGTTGCGCTGGCATTGGATCATGATATCGATATTTTGTGGATTGGAGCGCGAACCACCGTTTCCCCTTTTAATGTTCAAGAAATTGCTGAAGCTGTAAAAGGAACCGATAAAATTATTCTTGTGAAAAACCCTGTGAATCCGGATTTGGCACTGTGGCTTGGTGCTGTAGAACGATTTTTTAATATCGGAATTACAAAATTAGGAGTGATTCATCGCGGTTTTTCTACGTATGACAAGTCAAAATACAGAAACTTACCCGAATGGCAAATTCCCATAGATTTACAAAACCAATTTCCAGATTTGCCGCTTATTTTAGATCCTTCGCACATTTCAGGAAAAAGAGAAAATATATTGGAGTTGAGTCAAACTGCAATGGATTTAAATTATGACGGATTGATGATAGAAACGCATCCCAATCCCGATGAAGCTTGGAGCGATGCCGAACAACAAGTGACCCCCCAACAGCTTTTTGAAATCTTTAAAAATCTAAAAGTTCGAGAAAAAGAAGGAAGTACCGAAACTTATAAAGATGAATTGAATCGGTATCGGAAACATATTGACGTCATCGATGATCAAATAGTTCAACTTTTGGGGAAACGGATGCATATAGTAGATGGTATCGGTGAACTAAAACATAAAAACAACGTTGCCATTTTACAAGTAAAACGATGGAATGAGGTCTTGAAAAGAATGATTGCTGCCGGAAAAGAAAATAATTTGAGTGAAGCATTTGTCATGCAACTCTATCGGGCGATACATCAGGAATCTATTGAACATCAACAAAAAAATAAATAAGTATGCGAGGCAGGGTCTATAAATCAACAGGAAGCTGGTACCGCGTAAAATCTGAGGGTGTTTTTTACGATTGCCGAATCAAAGGACGTTTTCGAGTGGAAGGCATTCGCAGTACGAATCCGATAGCAGTAGGGGATTATGTTCGTTTTAACATTGAAGAAAAAGGGGATGAAACGGTCGGAGTAATTTATGAAATTGAAGAAAGGGAGAATTATATCATCAGAAAATCGGTAAATCTTTCCAAACAAACCCATATCATCGCTTCGAATATCGATACTGCTTTTTTGATTGTTACTCTTAAAAATCCGGTGACTTTTACAAGTTTTATCGATCGGTTTTTGGTTACGACCGAAGCTTATCACATTCCGGTCGTTTTGTTGTTTAATAAAATTGATTTGTACGATGAAGAAGAATTGATAGAATTGAAATACCTGATCAGTTTGTACAGAAATATCGGATATGATTGTGTAGAAATTTCCGCTTCAAAGCAAATCAATATTGAAAAGGTGAAGGCACTGATGCTTGGAAAAACCACTGTTTTTTCCGGACATAGCGGCACCGGAAAAACCACTTTGGTCAATGTGATAGAACCCGGACTTGATTTAAAAACATCGGAGATATCTGAGCAGCATTTGCAGGGACAACACACAACAACTTTTGCCGAAATGTTTGATTTGTCTTTTGATGCGCAAATAATTGATACGCCGGGAATTAGAGGTTTTGGTGTGGTTGAAATGGAACGTGAAGAAATCGGAGATTATTTTCCTGAATTCTTTAAATTAAAACACGAATGTAAGTTCAACAATTGTCTTCATTTGGAAGAGCCACAATGTGCTGTTAAGGAAGCTCTTGAGAATGAGGAAATTGCGTGGTCTCGCTACAACAGTTACCTTCAATTATTGGAAGGAGAAGAAAATCAATACCGCAGAGATATTTACGAATAATCGGGAGTCCAAATTACTTTCCTTCCAGATATGTTTTTAAAACCACCGCTTGGTTATGTATTTCGTCTTTAGCACCATACACTAAAGTCAGTCGTTTTTCCGTTGCATACGTTTTCAGTTTTTCTACGAATTCCAGATTTCGATCGAGTTCTTTTCTGTATTTAATTGAAAATTCTTTAAAAAGTGCTTCCTGATGGTTATACCATTTTCGCAATTCCGTTGAAGGCGCAATTTCTTTCATCCATTCTTGAAGATTGGCGTTCTCTTTACTAATTCCGCGAGGCCAAACACGATCGACTAATACGCGATTGCCGTCCTCTTTGGAAACAGGTTCATAGATGCGTTTAATTTGAATGTCCATTTTTTTAAAAAAGGAGAATGAAGATTACATTCCCCAGTTTTTTAATTCTTCTTCATTCCACAATGTGGGAAAGAATTTACGCTGTTGAAACCTCGGACTCAGATATTTTTTCCATTCAGATCCGCCAGTTGCAGCTTTGGTTTCACCTTTGCTGTCCAAAAAGTACTGTGCGGTTTCAAGATGGACAAGCGGCCATTTGACATTATAAAAATGATCAAATTCCCGCAGTTTGTTTTTTAATTCTTCTGAAGGATTTTTCATTTGTGCAAAGCGTTCTTCTAAGGTTTTGCCTTCAACTTTTCGCGCCAATTGTTTAAAATCGTCTTCGTATTTTTCAATGAACAATTTCAAAGTTAAAGTCATTTTTCCGGTTTCTCTGTTCATTCCGGCATCTTTCCAATAAATATTTTCAAAATAATCGTCAAGTGTGGGATTTTCGGGCAAACGCGCTCTTCCTTTGTCATTGATTAAATTCTGTAGGCGCGTGGTGTATAATTCTAGAAAGCGAAAGGAAGCACTCTGAAAACCGCTGGCTGGGGTGAGCGCAAATCGGAAAATGTTATAATCGTCATAATCCATTCCGTACTTCATAATATCAAATGAAGTAATCAGTAAATTGGTATACCTGTTTAAACGTTCCAATTTATCAAGCCAAATATTTTCGGATAGCTGTGCTGCTTCTGAAAGTTGTTTGATCTCGTGCAGCATCATTTTTAAAGTCAATTCCGTGACTTGATGGTACATTACAAAAATTTTCTCGTCTTTGAAATTTGTTCGCGTTTTCTGCAAAGAAAGAAGGGTGTCAACCTGAATGTAATCCCAATACGTGATGGGTTTAGTCTGTAACAAACCTTTTAAATAGGTTTCTGTTTTTTCACCTAAAGCGCGGTATTTTGCGTCTAATTGGTCGTATAACTCTTGACTCATGAGTATGTGATTTAAAAATTCTAAAATATATAAAGTTATTACAAAATAAAAAACCTCGTTATACAAAGAAACGAGGTTTTTTTATATTTCGGACAAAAAGATATGAATTAGTAAAATTCTGCTCTGTTGTCTTTAATTTTTGCCTTGTTTTTTATTGCATCCAATGCCTTATTGTTAGCTTGTCCTCGTTGTTGTTGAGAAATTTGTTGCGCTTGACTTCTGTAATTGTTAAGATTGGGTGCAGGAGTTAATGAATTGACACGAACCATATAAACGCCTTCTCTTCCGTCAATTAAACCGGAAGTTTCACCTGTTTTGGTTCCAAATGCAGCTCCCACAACTTTCGGCTCAGTTACGGAGTCAAAAGTAGGACGACTCATATTGATGTTTGTTGCAGAACGAATGTTTGTATTTTGAGAACTAGCGATGTCTTCCATACTCATTCCCGCAATTTTTTCTCTGATCTTTTGGGCTTTCTTTTCTTTGATAAGAATAGGTTTTACAGTAGATTCAGCATCACTTGCAGAAAGCAATCCTTTTTTGTTTTTACGGGTAAGTTGTGCAATTACGTAACCGTCAGAAATACTGAAACGTTTAATATCTCCAACTTTTGTGTCTTTGTTGAATGCCCAAGATACAATTTCCCGATTGGGGCCAATTCCGGGGATTGTGACTTCCATCGGACTGATTTTATTAACCGGACGTATTTCGAGATTCTGAGCTTCGGCAAGTTGCCCAAAATCGCCATCGGCTACAGCCACTTCAAATTTTGTTGCCTCCGCAAAAAGGGTATTCATCGTATTTTCCGAAACTTCAATACTTTGTGTAATCGTAGCTAATTTTACTGCTTTTTTAGGTTCAGATTGTTCGCCTACCTGAATAATATGAAAGCCGAAATCGGTTTCAACCAATCCGATGGCACCTTCGGGATTGTTAAAAATAAATTCATCAAAAGGAGGAACCATTCTTCCCGGGGTGGTAATTCCTAAATCACCGCCGTTATTTTTTGAAGGATCATCGGAAAATTCCTGTGCCAGTTCTTCAAATTTTGAAGGTGTCCTTCTTACAACAGAATAGATACTGTCCGCTAATTTTGAGGCTTCTTCTTGGGTGCGGGTAATGTCGGCACCTGCTCGAAGCGTTCCTGCATAGCGAATAAGAATATGCTTAGATTCAGTGGAATCGGGCATATATTTTGTATCGATAATTCTTGTAATATTAAACGTGTTTCCTTCTTTATATGGACCGTAAACATCACCTTCTTCCAATGCGATAAGATCAGAAGCAACCGAATTTGGCAGTTGATTTTCAAACAACCAACGATCGGTATACCCTACATCGGAATGAAGATTTACAAAATCTTCGTAATTTTCAATTTCTTTAAAGCTCGGCAAGGTATCATTTGTCTTGGTTGCCACGTTGTATTCTACACGATTTTCTAAAAGTGCGGCAATTTGGGTGCGTGCTTCTTCGATATCTTCTTCTGAAGGTTCTTCAACGAAGTGGACATATTCAAAATCGGCAGTTGCTTCGGTTTCAAATTGTTTTGGTCGTGCTTTGATATAGGCTTCAATTTCTTTGGTAGTAACAGAAATTTCTTCATCCGGAATAGAAGAGTAAGGGACGGAAACATAAGAGAAATTGATGTTGTCATTGTCAAAGTGATGTGCGTATTCACCTTCGAGCTGACTTGCGCGAATTCCGCCACGAATCATATTAAAATAGGTGTCTTCTTTAATATTTAATTCAAGCGCTTCCTCAAACCGAATCCAATCCATATACATTTGAGGAGAGGATGCTTTGATTGTTGCGATGTATTCTTGAATTCTTGCATTTTCAACCACTCCGGCTTCATTGGTGAAAGTTGGATTGTTTGCCAAAGCTGTTCGCATCGCTGTATTCAACTGACCTCTCTCAGCGCGAATCCCTACTTTTTCTGCTTGTTCCTCAATAAGAACGCGTCTTAATTCTTGTTCCCAAACCCGATTCATTGCAAGTGTGGTATTCGCATTTGTGTTTCGCTGAGTCGCTTCAACTTCTCGCATAAAGCTTTCGCGCGGAATATCTACTCCGTTGATTGTTGCAATATTGGTCGGAGCTGTCATTCCTCCGCCGCCACTCACGAGAATATCGCTTAAAATAAATGCAAAGAGAGCCATTGCAATAATGAGAATAAGGAAAATTCCTCTTTTTCTGATACTGTTTAAGATTGCCATTTGATTGTTACAAAATTTAAATTTCTATTCTCTTCTTACAGAAAGCAGAAGAAAGTTTATTGCCGTTTAATTCCTAAAAAATTAGACAAATTTGGGGGCAAAAATAGTATTTTACATTCACTAATAAAAAGTTAAAATAAAAAATGTTTATTTTCAGTCATTAATCTTCAGTATGTACTGTCATTTCCACTAGTTCAATCTTCGTATTTGAGACTTCTAAAATTGTAAATGTAAAATTGTCTATCACTACTTTTTCGCCTTGTTCAGGGATTTCTTCAGTAAAGTAAACGATGTAACCGCCCAGGGTTTCATAGTGTTCATTTTCTTCTATATCTATGTTGTAGGTTTCATTTATATAATCGACTTCCAATCGTGCAGAAAAGCGATAGTGTCCCTCAGAAAGGACATCTTCCGTCAGTTCCGTGGTGTCGTGTTCATCTTCAATTTCTCCAAAAAGCTCTTCAATAATGTCTTCAACCGTGATGATTCCGCTTGTTCCTCCGTATTCATCCACCACCACAGCAATGCTTTTTCGTCTTTTGGTAAGGGCATTGAGAACATCTTTGGCAAGCATGGTACCGGGCACAATAATAACAGGCATCAGA